>ERZ777011.2095-NODE-2095-length-17419-cov-3.320145_pt1 | contig 17419 bp, 14 predicted proteins | sample MGYA00374964_ERZ777011 | MGnify/ENA primary metagenome ERZ777011 (study PRJEB29310, sample SAMD00008975) | mouse gut metagenome | study: EMG produced TPA metagenomics assembly of the Metagenome analysis of fecal microbiota from mouse which was promoted...
GAGCGTGTCGCGATGCGCACGTGGATGCGCGGGTTGCGGCGGTGCGATGCCGCGAGAGGATGGAAGTAAATATCTAAAAAATAGTCAGAGATGAAAGTAGCGATCGTCGGCGCGAGCGGCGCCGTGGGACAGGAGTTCCTGAGGGTGTTGGCCGACCGGAAATTTCCGGTGGATGAGTTGCTGTTGTTCGGTTCGGAGCGCAGCGCGGGCAGTTTTTATGAGTTCGGAGGCAAGCGCGTGCAGGTGAAGCAACTCCTGCACAATGACGATTTCAAGGGCGTCGATGTGGCGTTCGTGTCGGCGGGCGGCAATACCTCCAGGGAATTCGAGAAGACCATTACCAAATACGGAACGCTGATGATAGACAATTCGAGCGCGTTCCGCATGGATGCCGATGTGCCGCTCGTGGTGCCGGAGGTCAATCCGGAGGATGCGCTGGATACGCCGCGCAGGGTCATCGCCAATCCGAACTGTTCGACCATCCAGCTCGTGGTGGCGCTCAAGGCGATCGAGGAGGTCTCCCATATCCGTCGCGTCTACGTTTCGACCTATCAGGCGGCCAGCGGGGCCGGTGCCAGCGCGATGGCCGAACTGGAGGAGCAGTATGCCGATATCGCCGCCGGACGCAAACCCCGCGTGGAGAAGTTCGCTTTCCAGCTCGCCGGCAACCTCATTCCGCAGATCGACGTCTTTACCGACAACGGCTACACGAAGGAGGAGATGAAGATGGTCAATGAAACCAAGAAAATCATGCACTCCGACGTGGCGGTGAGCGCTATGTGCGTCCGCGTGCCCGTGATGCGTGCCCATTCGGAGAGCGTGTGGGTGGAGACCGAAAGACCCGTTACGCCCGAGGAGGCGCGTCGCGCATTCGAGGAGTTCGGCGGTATCGTCGTGATGGACGATCCGGCGAAACGCGAGTACCCCATGCCGCTCTTTGCCGCGGGTGCATATCCCGTTTACGTGGGGCGTATCCGGATGGATACCGCCAATCCCAACGGACTTACCTTCTGGTGTGTAGCCGATCAGATCCTGAAAGGGGCCGCACTCAATGCCGTGCAGATCGCCGAATACCTCGTTGCGGCGGGGCACCTCGGCCGGTAGGCCCGGCGGAGCTGCTTTCTGCCGGAGAGACCCTGCGAGGACTCGGCACCGAAAAGGCGAAAGGTTGTAGGAGCAGGCGTAGCCGGTATCATAAAACAAGCGGGTGGACCGAATGGTCCACCCGCTCTGTTTTATGCGTCTTGCGGAGGTTAGAAAATGATATTCACGGGGCCGGTATAGGAACCCTTCACCTGCTTGCCTGCATCGCTTACGAAGTCCCACGAGATGGTGTATTCGTCGCCGTTGCGGGTAACGGTCACCGTTCCCTCGGTGGCGTTGGCACAGCCGGTCACGGCGCCGCCGGAGAGGGTCTGGTACCATGTGCCGGAGGGGTAGAGGGATTTGCCGTTGCTGGAACCTGTGCATACCCAACCCGGTAGGCGATCTACCAAAGGCTGTTTGGTGTATTTCTCATAGGGAACTACCGTGTAAGTCCTCGCTTCGAGTTCCACGTCTTCCTCATTTGCCGGGTCGCCGGTCATATGAATGACAATGCGTGCGCCGGCGCCTTCCCATCTGCCCCATATTTTGTTATAGGTCAGTCCCTCTTCGTAGAGGGTGAGAGTCCATTGGATGAACGGATAGTCGCGGGTGGTGTTGTTGGCCTTGCATTCGATACGTGCCTGGGGCATCGTAACGTCTATGTCTTCTTCGATGGTGCTCAGGACGTTGGCTTTGGCTTTCTGGGTGACTGTAATGGTCACGGGAGCTACGTTTTCCGATGCGTGCGAGAACGTCAGCTGAGTCGTACGGTTAGTTTCGGCGGGATTCGGTTTGGCCTGAAGCAGAATGCTGTGCGCATTAGGTGTCACGGTCGGGGTGACGACAAGCCATTCGGAGGCGTTCTCATCGCTCAGCGAGACGGTCCATTCCGCCGTCTGGGGCTCTACGTTCAGGTCGAATCTGATGAATCCGCCGGCCGGATCGAAAATAATGCCTTTCTCCGGATCGGTTCCTTCGGGAAGGATAAGCTCCAGCACGGGCTCAACCTCAGCGGGTTCCTGTATGACGAGCAACTTCTGCGTAACGATGGTCTTGTCATCGGGGATCACGTTGATGTAGGCGCGACGCTCCGTGGATGCGGTGTTGTCGTCCAGAGTGACGGTGAACTTCCCATCGGCGGGAGGTGTGATGTGGATCCACTCCTCGCCAGCCATCGTAGCTATTTTCCACGTGAATTCGCCGACCGTCGTAACGGTAACCTCCTGGGCGGGAGCATTCGTAGCGACGAAGTTCAGTGTTTCGGGCGAAAGGGTGATCGAAGACGGTACCTCCGGAGCCGTGGCGGCAACCTGGGTTACGGCCACCTTGACAGGAGCTACGCCGCTTGCGGAGGGCGTAATGGTAATGGTCGCCTCGCGTGCGGTCGGTTCCGTATTGTCTGCGGCGTTTACCGTGAGCGTATTGTCCTTGCGGGTGACGGTGAGCCATGTGGCTGTTTCGGGGAGTTCGTGTTTCCATTCCGTTGCTTCAGCCGTAACGGTAATGGTTTGGGCCGTAGCCTTTTCAGCTGCGAAATACAGCGATTCGGGCGTTGCCGTCAGCTTGGCTTCCGTTTTGTCGACGGGGTTGCACGACGATGCGGCCACTGCCACAAGCGCCGATGCAAGGAAGGTAATGTATTTTCTCATATTCGGTTTGATTAGAATTAGGTAATTGGTGTCGGTTGGTATTCCGTATGACACCGCCGGGCGGTGTCATACGGAAGTTTGTTTGTCTGTTATTTGAGTTTGGGAGCTACGGTCCACATCCTCATCGCCTCGCCGCCCTGACCGTTCAGGTCGTATCCGAAGACCACCTGCTTGTCCGGGGTGATGTATTGCACATAACTATCCGCCGGTACGGAGATTCCCAGCGTATTCATAATCCAGGAGGTGGTGGAGCCGAGATCCGTTCCGTTTTCGATGTCAATCATGTAGGTGCCAGTTATGATACCGGTAGCCGCATTCAGACCGATGATGCCGATGCCGTCGTCGGTAACCGTCATGCCGCAGGCATCATGGTATTCGGGGAAGGTGTACGTCTTATCGTTCACGGTGTCGTAGAATGCGGGGCAAGAAGTTATTTCGATGTCGATCTTGTTTTCGCTGAGTTTCTCGATGCAATACATGCCTGCGATCCAACGGCCCGAGGGGCTGATGTTATGGGAGTTGCTGGAGCCCTTCACGCCGCTCACGAGGTTGGCGTCGAAATAGGTCTGGGAGTTCGGGTCGAGGATCTGAACGCGGGTAACCTGGTGGAGGTCTTCGGATACCCAGCGTACGTTGTCGTTTTCGTCCCACCACATAAGAAAGGAGTCGAGGCCTTCCCAGGTGGTACCGTAGACTATTTTACCGTCGTGGCTACAGCCGCGAGCCATACCTCCCTGGAGCCAGTCTTTATTTTCGCGGAAGGTCTTTTCGGGCAGAGGAAGTATCTTGGCTTCGCCGTTCGTCCATTTGACGGGGGTATAGACGGTCTTGCCGCCGGCAGCCCAGCCTACCCACACGCCGCTCTCGTCCGATCCCACCTGGGAGATCCACGGTTTTTTGGCACCGGGTACATCGTTGAGCACTACCGCGTCGTCGCTGAGGTTGAACATGACGATCCGGCCGTCTTCGCAGTGGAAGAAGACGTCGCCGTTGTCGGTGATCGCGCAGGGGTCATACAGGTTGTAGAGCGAACTCGAGAACGGGGTCAGCAGATGCACCTTGTCATTGCGGAGGTCGACGATGTTCACCTGCATTACAATGGCCTGGACATCGCTGTCCCATTGCGCGGTGAAACCGCCCACGTAGCGTCCGTTGGGAGATACCACGGCGCCCATCGTGTAGTCGTCGTACGTGCGGTAGCTGGACTGCAACACATGTTCGGCGATCTGCACCACGCGGATGGTCTGCATGGCCTCGCCTGCGGTCAGCGTCACTTCACCGGTACGCTCCTCGGTGTCGGTGTTGTCGTCGACATTCAGCACCAAGGTCGTTTCGGTCTGCTCTACGATTTTGATCCACGTGCCCGAAACTTCGGCTTTCCACTGCTTCGGCTCGGCGTTGACCTGTATCGTCACGGGAGAAGCATCCAGCCCGCGGAACGAGCAGGTGGTCATGTTTACTTTGATGTAATCCTCTTCGGATGTAGTACATCCGCCGAGAATTGCGAGAAGGGGCAACAGGAGTGCCGCTTTCTTGAGAAATAGTTTTTTCATGCGAAATTTAGTTAAAAATTAGGTTGTTATGGTTGGTTGTTTTAATTTGTGGTTTTATTTTGGTCAGCCCTGTCGCCTCCCGATATGTAAATATAACATATTTATGATATCGAAAGAACTTATTATGCATCGAATTTCCTAAATTGGATGATAGAAGCGAAGTTTAGTGTATTTTTTAGGCTTTCATCTACCTTTTTGCAACCCGACGATGTGTTCCGGCGGTGCGTGATGTTCCGGGGAGGGGCGGTGGAAAGTGCTTTCCCGAGGGAGGTGTTGCGGGCGAAGGGTGTCGGTAGAGCAGACAGGATAGGGAAGATCACGACAAAGGCAGGCGCAATGCGAGCCTGCCTTTGTCCGGACCGGAGGAGGGAGCATTACGCCTCCTCCATGCGTCGGAATTCTTCGACGATCTCTTTCACATTCGACGGGGTGAGCCGGCCGAACACCTTTTGGCCGACCGTCACCACGGGGGCGAGCCCGCAGGCCCCTACGCAGCGCAGCGAATCGAGCGAGAAGAGGCCGTCGGCGGTGGTTTCGCCCACCTCGATGCCCAGCTGGCGCCTGAATTCGTCGAGCACCTTCTCCGCACCGCGCACGTAGCATGCCGTGCCCATGCAGACCGAGATCGGGTATTTGCCTTTGGGCCTCATCGTGAAGAACGAGTAGAAGGTGACCACGCCGTAGACTTTCGCCGCCGGGATCGCCAGTTCCATGGCGATCAACTCCTGCACCTCCTTGGGCAGGTAGCCGAGTTTCCCCTGCACCGTGTGCAGGACATTGATGAGTTCGCCGGGGTCGTTCCCGTGCTCTTTGCAGACGGCTTTGATCTCGTCGATCCTCTTTTGGGACATACATATCTTTTCCATACGCTGTGGCTGCTATTTTTTGGTGGTGGAACAGGGGGTCACGACCGGTTTGCGGTCGTAGTAGCGGGTGTGGAGGAGTTCGTGTGCGCGATGGCCGCAGGGCTTTCCGAGGAAGTCGCGGTAGAGGGAGAGGACGTAGGGGTTTTCGTGCGACTTGCGCAGCGGCTTCTCTCCGTCCTCGGCGTAGAGCGATTCGGTGCGTTCCCGGAGCAGTCCGATGTCGCCGCGGTGGTAGGGCTGTCCGCCTCCGCCGATACAGCCGCCCGGGCAGGCCATGATCTCGATGGCGTGGTAGGGCGAGGTGCCCTTCACCACGTCGTCGATGAGCTGCCGGGCATTGGCCAGTCCGTGTGCGATACCTATTTTTATAGGGGTGCCGTCGAAGTCCACCGTCGCCGACCGGATGCCCTCCATGCCGCGCAGTTCGGTGAAGTCGACCCTCGCGAGCGGTTTCTGCGTCCGTACCTCGTAGGCCGTGCGGACGGCCGCTTCGATCACGCCGCCCGTAGCGCCGAAGATGACCGCCGCGCCGGTCGACTCGCCCAGCGGACGATCGAAATCCTCCTCTTCGAGCGAGGCGAAGTCGAGGTTGGCGAAACGGATCAGGTGGGCCAGTTCGCGGGTGGTGATGGCGATGTTGACGTCCGGGTCGCCCTCCCGTCCGAATTCCGGTCGTGCCGCTTCGGCCTTTTTGGCCACGCAGGGCATCACGGAGACCACGACCAGTTTCCTGCGGTCGATGCCCAGTTGTTGTGCGAAGTAGTTTTTGGCGACGGCGCCGAACATCTGTTGCGGCGACTTGGCCGTGGAGAGGTTGCCGGCCAGCTCCGGGAAGTGTTTCTCCATGAAGCTCACCCAGCCCGGGCAGCAGGAGGTCATGAGCGGCAGCTTCACGTCGGGATTGCCCTCGAGGGCGGCGTTCAGGCGGCCCAGCAACTCCGTACCCTCCTCCATGATGGTGAGGTCGGCGGCGAAGTCGGTGTCGAATACGTAGTCGAAACCCAGCCGTCGCAACGCCGCCACCATCTTGCCCGTCACGCTCCGGCCCGAATAGCCGAAGTCCTGTCCGAGACCCACGCGCACGGCGGGGGCGGTCTGCACCACCACCGTCTTGGAGGGGTCGGCGATGGCGCGGAGCACATCGGCGATGTGGGAGTTCTCTGAGAGTGCGCCCGTGGGGCACACCGCCACGCACTGCCCGCAGTTGATGCAGGCGGTGGTCTGTATCGGATCGTTGAAGGCGGTGCTTACCACCGCCGGAAAACCGCGGTTGACGGCCGAGAGGACCCCTACCGACTGAATCTCGTTGCAGGCGGTTTCGCACCGGCGGCACATGATGCACTTGTCCATGTCGCGCACGATCGAAACGGACATGTCTTTCGGATAGCGGGTCGTTTCGCCCCGGTACCGCACTTCGCGGATGCCCAGCTCCCCTGCCACGCGTTGCAGTTCGCAGTGGCCGTTCTTGGTGCAGGTGAGACACTCGTTGGGATGGTTGGAGAGGATGAGTTCCATGACCGTCCGTCGGGCGTTGATTACGCGGGGGGTGTGGGTGCGCACCACCATCCCCTGCGTGCAGGTCGTCTTGCAGGCGGGAGCGAGGTTCTTGCGACCTTCCACCTCGACCACGCAGATGCGGCACGCGCCCGGTTTGTTCTCGTAGCCCAGTTCGTGGAGGTTCATGTAGCACAGCGTGGGTATCTTGATGCCCGCCGCGGCGGCCGCCTCCACGAGGTTCGTGCCCTTGGCGACCTCTACCTGTTTGTTGTCTATGGTCAGTTGTATCGTTTCCATGTTGAATTCTCTCTCGAAATTTACCTTACGCCGATAGCGCCGAATTTACATTTGTCCATGCAGGTGCCGCACTTGATGCAGGCCGCCTGGTCGATCGAATAGGGCTGTTTGAGTACGCCGCCGATGGCGTTCGCCGGGCATACCCTCGAGCAGAGCGAACACCCCTTGCAGCTCTTCGGGTCGATGACGTAGCTCATCAGGTCGCGGCACTGGTGTGCGGGGCACGATTTGTCGCGTACGTGCGCTACGTATTCCTCCCAGAAGTTATCCATGGTGGAGAGGACCGGATTCGGGGCGGTCTGCCCCAGGGCGCACAGCGAGGTGTCGCGGATGACGCCTGCCAGGTTCCTGAGTTCGGTGAGGTCCTCTTCGCACCCTTTGCCCTTGGTGATGCGGTCGAGGATCTCCAGCAGGCGCTTGTTGCCGATGCGGCAGGGGGTGCATTTGCCGCAGGACTCCTCGACGGTGAATTCGAGATAGAATTTGGCCACGGAAACCATGCAGTCGTCCTCGTCCATCACGATCATACCGCCCGAGCCCATCATGGAGCCGCTGGCCAGCAGGTTGTCGTAATCGATGGGGGTGTCGAGGTGTTTTTCGGTGAGGCAGCCGCCCGACGGACCGCCGGTCTGCACCGCCTTGAACCGCTTGCCGTTCTTGATGCCGCCGCCGATGTCGAAAATCACCTCCCGCAGGGTGGTGCCCATGGGGACCTCGATAAGGCCGACGTTGTTGACCTTGCCTGCGAGGGCGAATACCTTCGTCCCCTTGCTCTTTTCCGTACCGATGGAGGAGAACCACTGCGCTCCGCGGAGGATGATCGGCGGAATGTTGGCATAGGTTTCCACGTTGTTGACGTTGGTGGGGTAGCCCTTGTAGCCCGATTCGCTGGGGAAGGGGGGCTTGACGGAGGGTTCGCCGCGCTTTCCCTCCATGGAGTGGATGAGCGCCGTCTCTTCGCCGCATACGAATGCGCCCGCACCGTAGCGTATCTCGATGTCGAACGAGAAGCCCGTGCCCAGGATGTCGTCGCCCAGCAGGCCGTACTCGCGGGCCTGGGCGATGGCCACTTCGAGCCGGTGGATGGCCAGCGGATACTCCGCGCGGATGTAGATCATGCCCCTGGAGGCTCCCGTGCAGTAGCCGTTCACGGCCATGGCCTCGATGATGGAGTGGGGGTCGCCTTCGAGTATCGAACGGTCCATGAAGGCTCCCGGGTCCCCTTCGTCGGCGTTGCAGACCACGTATTTTTGGTCGGCCTGCACTTCGCGGGTGATCTTCCATTTCAGGCCTGTGGGGAAGCCGCCGCCGCCCCGTCCCCGCAGGCCGGAGTCCATGATCTCCTTGATCACCTCTTCCGGTTGCATCTCCAGCACCTTGCCCAGTGCGGCGTAGCCGTCGCGGGCGATGTATTCGTTGATATTCTCCGGGTCGATGAAGCCGCAGTTGCGCAGGGCGATGCGGACCTGGGGTTTGTAGAAATCCATGTGCCGGGAGTCGGCTACGTGCTTGCCCGTGTCGGGAGCGACGTAGAGCAGGCGTTCCACCTTGCGGCCTTTGACGAGATGCTCGCGGACGATCTCTCCGGCATCTTCCGGTTTCACCGACACGTAGAAGGTGTTGTCGGGTACGGTCTTGACGATGGGACCCTGTTCGCAGAAGCCGAAGCAGCCCGTGCGGATGACCTGCACCTGGTCCGACAACCCCGCCTCGTCGAGCTCCTTGCGGAGGGCGGTGATGATGTGCTCGCTGTGCGATGCACGGCAGCCGGTGCCGCCGCACACCAGTATGTAGTTACTGAATTGTGCCATTGCGCTGTTCTTAGGAATTTGACGGATGTGGGGGAGTTACTCCGCAAAGGCGCTGCGCGGGAGGATGCCCTCCGCGGGTTCGCCGTTGCGGATGCAGTGTTCGATGATCGCCGCCACGCGGTCGGGGGTGACGTCGCCGTACAGGAGGGGGTCTTTGCCGGGCAGGGCGATCTCCACGGTCGGTTCCGCTTCGCAACGGCCCATGCAGTCGGTCTGTGTCACGACGGCCGCCACGCCCTGGCTCTGCAGTTCGGCGACGAACCGTGCCATGACCTCCTTGGCGCCCGAGGCGATCCCGCAGGTGCCCATCGAAACTCTGATTTGCGGAAGATCTTCCGGATGGGTGCTGTTCTCCCGGATGTCCATCTCCGAGCGCAGCTGTTCGCGCATCTTTTTGAGTGCGTCGAGGGATTCGATTTTCGTCATTCTGGTTTTGTAGTTATAGGTAGTGTCGCGGCGGCAGGGGATTTCACTCCCTCGTTGGACCGCTGTAGACAAAGCTAATCATTTGTTATGGGAATAACAAGCGATTTGCCCCCGAAAAATGCAAAAATCGGGGGCGGTATGCGGGGTGCGGAGCGTCCGGGAACCGGGGTACGCTTTCGGTCCGGATGGGACTTTCCCCAGGCGGTTTTCGGAGGTATGGAGAGATGTCGCGTAGAGGAACGCGGGCGTATGTCGGAAAGGGCGGGAAAAAGGCGAGGGATGTAAAACACGATGTTTTACATCCCTCGTAGAAGGAGTCGTTTTGCCGGTCCGGCGGGAACCGTTCGCGGCGGTCCGGCGTCATTGCCTGCAGAGGGTGGCGTTCTCGTATTCCTGAATGAAGTCGTCGTAAAGGTCGTCCATCACCTCCAGCAGCTTGTGGAATACATCCTGGAAGGCGGATGCGTGGCGGAGGTACATGGAGCTGGTGATGATGGCGAAGCCGTCGTAGGCCTCCACTTTGCACGTCTTGTAGAGGTTCAGCTCATCGGCCGCATGCAGCACCCGGTTGTAGTCGTAATTCTCGATGTACGGTGCCCCGCGCATGATGGTGACGTAGAACGGAGAGGAGTCCACGTCGCTGACCGTGATCCAGTGTTTGTTGCCCTCGGCCTTGAAGGCGATGTCGCCGTCCTCGTCGATCTCGGGGAGGTAGCCTTCGCATTTCAGGAAATCGAACAGTTCGGTACGCAGGGCCGTCTGTTCGGCCGTCAGCGTCTTCTGTGCCGCGGCGCGGGGCATTGCCAGTGCCGCCATGGCAAAGAGAAGGAGAAGTTTTTTCATCGTATACAAGGGTTAAGTATGTGGTCCGTTATGCCGTCGCGGTGTTTTGCGCCCCGGGTGCGCGGCGCTCCATGTCCGGGTAGACCACCCGGTCGAGGATACCCGTCAGGTGGGCGATCGTGATGCCGTAGTTGGTCATGGGGACCTGTTGGGCCGATGCCCTGCCCAGGCGCGAGAGCACGTGCCTGCGGTTGAACATGCAGGCTCCGCAGTGGATGATCAGATCGTAGGGCGAAAGGTCGTCCGGAAAGTCGGCTCCCGCGACGATGTCGATCGCGAGTCCTTCGCCGATCCGTTTGCGCAGCAGGCGCGGGATCTTGACGCGGCCGATGTCCTCCGTGGCGGGGGCGTGGGTGCATGCTTCGGCGATCAGCACCCGCGACCGTTCCGTGAGGCGGTCGATCGCCGCCGCACCCTCCATGAAGGCGCGGATGTCGCCTTTGTAATGGGCGAAGAGGACGGAGAAGGAGGTGAGCATGCTTTCGGGCGGCGTCATGTCGCTGACGGCGGCGAATGCCTGCGAATCGGTAATCACCAGCCGGGGCGGTGCCGAAAGTGCGGCGAGGCTGCTGCGCATCCCCGCCGGGGTGCAGCTCACCACCGTGCACCCTTTGTCGAGCAGTTCCCGGATGGTCTGCACCTGCGGAAGGATGAGTCTTCCCTTGGGGGCCTGGGCGTCCTGCGGCATGACGAGCATCACCACGTCGCCCGTTCCGACGAGTCCTCCCGTGATGGAAACCTCCTCCGCTGCGCTCCTCCCGGCTTCGGCTATCGCTGCGATGAGCCTCTCGATGCCCTGCCCGGTCCGGGCGCTCACTGCGATCGGGTCGATACCCGTTTCCGTCCGCAGGGTCGCGAGTTCGGCCGTCCCGTCGGCAAGCAGGTCGGCCTTGTTGCGTACGAGTACCACGGGGATGTTCCGTTCGCCGAACCGCCCGATCCACTCCCGTTCGATATCGGTCGCTCCTCCCGCATGGACGATGAGTGCCACATCGGTCCGGTCGGCGGCCTTGCGGGTCCGGTCGAGCCGTTGCGGCCCCAGCTCTCCGGTGTCGTCGAAGCCGGCCGTGTCGATGAAGGTCACCGCTCCCAGTCCCGGGAGCTCCATGCTCTTGTTCACCGCATCGGTCGTGGTGCCGGCCACGTCCGATACCACGGCGGCCTGCTGCCCGGTGAGGGCGTTGACGAGCGACGATTTGCCGCTGTTGCATCGGCCGTAGATGCCGATGTGTATTCTGTTCGCTCTGGGTGTATGTTCCATGGGTTTCGTTCGTTTCGTCGTTTGCATTCTTGTCGGCCGAGTCGGTAAGAGTGTCGGGCCGAGGTCTTCGGCGCCGCTCCTCAGAAGCGGAAGTCGCGTTCGCCGCGCTCGATGGCCGCGAGGTTTTCGGTGGCCTTCGTACGTACCTTGTCGTTGGGTACCCGGGCCATCTCCCGTGCGATCATCGCCTCACCCTTGAGCCGTGTCTGCGGCGAGGCGTAGTCCATGAGGTACTCCTTGAGCGTCATCAGCGCGTTGGGGGCGCAGCAGTTGGCGATCTGTCCCGTCTTCACGAGCGACATGAAACGGTCGCCCGTGCGCCCCAACCGGTAGCAGGCCGTGCAGAAACTGGGCACGTACCCCAGGTCGATGAGCCATGCGATGATCTGGTCGAGCGTGCGGTGGTCGCTCACGTCGAACTGTGCGGTATTCTCCTCGCTGCGGTCGGCTTCGTCGTATCCGCCCACGGAGGTGTTGGAGCCGCCGCTGATCTGCGACACGCCCAGTTCGAGCACCTTCTCGCGTGCGGACTGCGTTTCGCGGGTGGAGATGATCATGCCCGTGTAGGGCACGCTGATGCGGATGACGGCCACGATCTTGTGGAAGATTTCGTCCGGAAGGGCGTTCTCGAAGTCGGCCACGTCGATGTCGTCGGCCGGGCAGATGCGGGGTACGCTGATGGTGTGCGGTCCTACGCCGTGCGCCGCTTCCAGGTGTTCGGCGTGCATGATGAGTCCGATGAAGTCGTAGAGGTAGTTGGTCAGCCCGAAGAGCACTCCGATGCCCACGTCGTCGATTCCGCCCTCCATCGCCCGGTCCATCGCTTCGGTGTGGTAGGCGTAGTCGCTCTTCGGACCGTAGGGGTGGAGTTTCCGGTAGTTCTCCTTGTTGTAGGTCTCCTGGAAGAGGATGTAGGTGCCGATGCCGGCGTCGGCGAGCTTCCGGTAGTTCTCCACCGTGGTCGCGGCGATGTTCACGTTCACGCGGCGGATGGCGCCGTTGCGGTGTTTGACGTTGTAGATGGTGCGGATGCTCTCCAGGATGTAGTCGATGGAGTTGCGCGGATGTTCGCCTGCCTCCAGCGCGAGGCGTTTGTGCCCCATGTCCTGCAGGGCGATGACCTCCGCCTCGATCTCCTGCTGGGTGAGCTGCTTGCGCAGCATGGTCCGGTTCTCGGCGTGGTAGGGGCAGTAGGTGCAGCCGTTGACGCAGTAGTTGGAGAGGTAGAGCGGTGCGAACATGACGATCCGGTTGCCGTATATCTTCTCCTTGATCCTGCGGGCCAGCGCGAACATCCGTTCGTTGAGGTCGGGCAGGTCGCACTCCAGCAGCACGGCCGATTCGCGGTGGGTGATGCCCTTGGCCGCTTCGGCTTTCTCCAGGATACGTTCTATCAGGGCGCGGTTGTGCCTGTTGGCCCGCGCGTATTCCATCGTTTCTACTATTTCGCCGTGGTCGATGAACTCTTCGGCTACTTTGGATTTTACGTCGTACATCGTTGTATGGTTAAACCGTTATTCTTTCGTATGTTCGTGTCGGAGGGTGGCTTCCCGCCCGTCGGCGGGTCCCCGGTAGTCTCCCCGTTCCCAGGATATGCGATACCCGATGGCGTTCAGCTGCCGCTCCAGTCCGCGCAGCCCTTCGGCCGACTCCAGCCCCGTGGCCTTCTTGTCGTTGTAGAGGGCGTATTTGGCACGGTTGGCCGGAGGCGAGAGGTTGGGCATGACCACGTTGGCGCCCGCCAGGATGCCCTGCTCGCGCCCGTCGGGGGCGAGTGTGGCCAGTGCCGTGGTGGAGGGGATGAGCGCGTCGGGGAACATCAGCCGGAAGATGGCCAGCAGCATGAGCGTCGTGCGGATGCTGCCCGCAGGGCTGCCCGCGAAAGGCGTGTCGTTCTGCGGAATGTAGGGTCCCAGGCCGATCATCTGCGGGCGGAACTCCTCGATGAACAGGATGTCGCGCACCAGGTGTTCCGTCGTTTGTCCCGGGCTGCCCACCATGACGCCCGTTCCCGTCTGGTAGCCTATCTCCTTGAGCTCTCTCAGGTTCTGCATACGGTGGTCGAAGGACATGGCGGCCGGGTGAAGTTGCGCGTAGTGCTCGCGCGTGGCGGTTTCGTGGCGCAGCAGGTAACGGTCGGCCCCCGCCCGGAAGAAGCGTTCGTAGGCCTCGCGGCTGCGTTCGCCCAGCGAGAGGGTGATGGCGTTGTCGGGAAACTCCCGGCGGATGGCGTTCACCACCTCTTCGATCCAGTCGTCGCTGAGGGCGGCGTCTTCTCCTCCCTGTAGAACGAACGTTCTGAAACCTATCGTATTGCCCAGACGGCAGCAGGCCAGGATCTCCTCTTTCGAGAGCCGGTACCGCTCCACGCGGCGGTTGCTGCGGCGGATGCCGCAGTAGTAGCAGTCGTTGCGGCAGTAGTTCGTGATCTCGATCAGGCCGCGGATGAAGACGCCCGTGCCGAGGCGGCCGACGGCCACCTCGCGGGCCGCCTGCATGGCGTATGCGAGCAGCGGCCCCTCCGCCGCACCTTCCAAGAGGGTTGCATAATCTTCCGGGGCGAGGTGGTGCCGGAGGCGCAGAGAGTCTATCAACCGTTCCATTTTCCGGGTTTTGTCGTTCGCAATCGTAAAAACCGTTCGTTCTGCCGCGGTCGCGGGGATGGGACGGGTCCCGCGGCTGCACGGTTTGGTATTAACAAAGTTACGGAATAATATGGCATAAACAATCGCCCGTTCTCCCCTCGGGCGGGTATCTCGCTGTCGGATAGCGGTTATTATAAGTTTTTATATTTTCATCGGTTTTGCTTATGGCGTGCGGCGAGGTATCCGGCCAAAGGTTGCAGGGCGCCTTTTCCGGGAGAGGGCGGAAACGAAAAGCGTTCCGGCAACTTGTGCCGGAACGCCTGTAATGCTTTGCGATGCTATCGCGCAGGTTGTGCGTCGGGGAACTTTACGGTGTAGACGATGTGTTCGAGCTGGCGCATCAGGTTGCGCTTCGGGTCTTTCGGGGAGTAGACGAAACAGTCGGCCGCCAGGACCCGTCCGCTCGCCCGGTCTACGGTGGCGTAGTTCACGAAGGGGCCGCCCATGTAGTCGTTCTCCACATACCAGAAGCCGCTCGTGCGTGCCCACAGCCTGCCGTCTATCCGGATGTACTCCACTTCCGGTTCGATGTAGTCTTCCGTGGCCATGAAAGAACCCTCCGACGGTCCCGGAATGCGGCCCGTGAATTCGTTCCGCCGGGCGATCAGGTGCTCTTTCTGAAAATCTTCTGCTCCCGCATAGGGATAGCTGTAGAGGACGAGGCCCTGCGTGGCGGTGCGGACGTCGTTGCCGACCCATAGGAAATCGTCGCCCGAGCGCCCCTTGACCGAGAAGCCCCGGGGAATGTTCATCTCGATGCCGAAAAGGGTGCGTATCTCCTTGTCGATCCCCTTCTCGCCGTAACGGCGGTTGTTCTCCACGGCCCGGTCGCGCTCCGTGATCTCGAAGAGCTGCAACAGCTCCCTGCGGTTGTCGGAGAGGTAGCGCACCATGCTGTTGTCATCGGGGGCGGTGAGGGTGACGATGAGTTGGGGTCGGGCGTAGACGTCGTACCGGGCGACGGACGAGGGTTCCCCGAACTGCGGACCGACCTGCACGATGAGGATGTTGCGGTGGCGCAGGATAAGGTCCTTGAGCGCTCCCGGATTGACGCGCGACAGGTCGAAATGGGGCTCCACCTGGTTGAACATCGGAACGGGTTCCAGCAGGATCGCCCGCAGGGTGTCGCCCGCTTCGCCGTTCCAGAGTTGCTGGTCGGCGGAAACGACGATCTCGTAGGGCTTTCCGCCCGCATTGTTGAAGTCGCCCTTGCCGTCCTGCGGTTTGCAGGAGCCGGTCAGGATGGCCGCCGCGAGCAGGGAGGCCGTGCATAGGATGGAAACTATCTTTTTCATGGACAATGGATGTTGCGGTTCGTCGGGCCGTCGCAGCGGGTCCTGTCGGCCCGAAGGGGCGGCGCACGGTTGCGGAGCGATTCGTGCTGAAGCAAATATAGCAAAGATATGCGGAAATGCCGCGGCTATATACGGCAATGGTGCTAACTTTGCGTCCCAAACGAAGGACCGCCTATGTTCAGACCCTGTTTTTTGAGGCTTCTCAGGCCGCTGCTCCCCGACATGACGTGGGAGATGGCGGACAGAGAGACCGTGTACCTCACCTTCGACGACGGTCCGACGCCGGGGGTGACCGAATGGGTACTCAAAACCCTTGCCGGATACGGCGTGCGGGCGACCTTCTTTTGTCTCGGCAAAAACGTGGAACAGCATCCGGAGCTCTACCGCGCCATCCGGGAGGCGGGGCACCGGGTGGGAAACCACTCCTACAGCCACATCAAAGGGTGGGGAATGCCCACCGAACAGTATGTGGAAGATGTGGATCTGGCCGGCCAACTGATCGAGTCCGATCTCTTCCGGCCTCCTTACGGGCGCATCCGCCGTCGGCAGGCCGAGGTGCTTTCGGCACGGTACCGGCTGGTGATGGGGAACGTGGTGAGTCAGGATTACAGCCTCTCGGTGTCGCCCCGGGAGTGTCTGCGCAACGTGACGCGCTCGGTGTGCGGCGGGTCGATCGTGGTGTTCCACGATTCGGCCAAAGCGTTCCGCAATACCGAATACGCCCTGCCGCGCTCGATCGAGCATATCCTGGCCGCAGGACTCCGTTTCGGGACGATCGGCGCTGCGGAGGAACCCGCAGGTGCGTCTCTTTGCGACGAAGAATCGCCGAAGGCGTGCGCGGGGGCTACGGGCATGCCGCTGGCGGAGGCGGGCGGCTTTTCCGGACATGTATGAATCGACGGTACGGGGCTGTGAGTCCGGTATCTCCAAAGGATCGATAGATATGAAAAAGATCGTGGTGGCCGTTACCGGTGCCAGCGGTGCGATATACGCCCGCAAGGTGGTCGAACGGTTGTTGCAGTCGCCCCGGGTGGGGCGGGTGGCCGTGGTGTGCAGCGCCAACGGGCGGAGGGTGATGGACTACGAACGGGAACGCCTGCCGGAAGGGGACAGGCGGCTGGTTCGGTACGATAACGACGACATGTTCGCTCCGCCGGCCTCCGGGTCGGCCGGTTACGACGGCATGGTGGTCGTCCCCTGTTCGATGGGAAGCGCCGGACGCATCGCTGCCGGCATCTCCGGCGATCTGATAGGCCGTGCGGCCGACGTGATGCTGAAGGAGCGCCGCCCGCTGGTGCTGGTGGTGCGGGAGACTCCGCTGAGTACGGTGCATCTGCGCAACCTGACCGCGCTCTCGGAGTGCGGGGCCGTGGTGCTCCCCGCCTCGCCCTCGTTCTATGCGGGGCCGGCGGATGTCGAGACGCTGTGCGATACGGTGGCCGTGCGGGCCGTCCGTATGTTGGGAATCGCTGCGCAGGGATACGAGTGGGGTGCGCAGGAGTGAAGGCGCACCGCCGTCGTCCGGAGCCGGTCGGCGTTTTTCGCAAATAGGAAAAAAATAGTAATTTTGCAATCCGTCGCCTGTGGCATGCGGCCGGGCGAACCTCTTGGACGGACAATATTATAAACCATAAATATCTTTCAGCAAATGGCAACAACCGCAGACATAAAGAACGGTATGTGCATCGAGCTCGACGGCAAAACGTTCAGCGTTGTGGAGTTCCTGCATGTGAAACCGGGCAAGGGTCCCGCTTTCGTGAGGACGAAACTGAAGAATCTGGAGAACGGCCGTATTCTCGACAAGACTTTCTCGGCCGGCGAGCGCATCGAACCGGTGCGTGTGGAGCGTCGTCCCTACCAGTTTACCTACGAGGACGATCTGGGCGCCCACTTCATGCACACCGAAACCTTCGAGGAGATCACCATCGACAAGACGATGATCGAGAACGCCGACCTGATGACCGACGGTCAGATCGTGGAGGTGATGTTCCACACCGACAAGGAGATGGTGCTTTCGGCGGAGCTTCCTCCCATCGTGGACATGGAGGTCACCTATACCGAACCGGGCATCAAGGGCGATACCGCCTCCTCCAACTCCCTCAAGGCTGCGACCGTGAATACGGGAGCGACGGTGAAGGTGCCGCTCTTCATCAATACGGGCGACAAGATCCGTGTGGATACCCGCACCCG
>ERZ777011.2097-NODE-2097-length-17371-cov-3.740413_pt1 | contig 17371 bp, 16 predicted proteins | sample MGYA00374964_ERZ777011 | MGnify/ENA primary metagenome ERZ777011 (study PRJEB29310, sample SAMD00008975) | mouse gut metagenome | study: EMG produced TPA metagenomics assembly of the Metagenome analysis of fecal microbiota from mouse which was promoted...
CGGCTGGTGACATATTTGCCTTCCTGGCCGGCCATGGGCGAGTCGTTTACCATGAACTGCATGGCAATCGTAGGCTCGCTGATCTTCTGAAAGGGGATGGGGGTCACATGGTCGGGAGAGCAGAGGGTATCGCCGATATGGATGTCGGCGATGCCGGAGATGGCGACAATGGAACCGATGCCTGCCTCTTTTACCTCCACCTTGTTGAGGCCGTCAAATTCATAGAGCTTGCTGACCTTTACCTTCACCTGCTTGTCCGGCTCGTGATGGTTGCAGATGACCACCTCCTGATTGACCCGGATAGAGCCGTTGTCCACCTTACCTACGCCGATACGGCCCACATACTCGTTGTAGTCAATGGTGCTGACCAGTACCTGGGTTCCTGCCTCGGGGTCGCCCTCGGGAGCCGGAATATAATTCAGGATCGTCTCAAACAAGGGCTCCATGCTGGTGCCGGGCTGCTCCGCTTCCATGGAGGCCACACCGGTCTTTGCGGAGGCAAAGACAAAGGGGCAGTCCAGCTGCGCATCGTCTGCATCCAGCTCCAGAAACAGCTCCAGGATTTCCTCCACCACCTCGTCGGGCCTGGCCTCGGGACGGTCTATCTTGTTGACACAGACCACAACGGGCAGCTTCAGCTCCAGAGCCTTCCGCAGCACGAATTTTGTCTGGGGCATGGCTCCCTCAAAGGCATCCACCACAAGGATAACGCCGTTTACCATCTTCAGCACACGCTCCACCTCTCCGCCGAAGTCTGCGTGGCCGGGCGTATCGATAATGTTGATCTTGGTATTCTTATACATGACGGCGGTATTCTTGGACAGGATGGTGATGCCCCGTTCCCGCTCTATGTCGTTGGAATCCATCACCCGCTCCGCAACCTCCTGGCCCTCGCGGAATACGCCGCTCTGCTTTAACAGTTCGTCCACCAGGGTGGTTTTGCCGTGGTCAACATGAGCTATGATCGCCACATTTCTTACATCTTCTCGTTTTTGTTTCATATTCAGCCTCTTTTGATTTTCAATATTGGTATGCCTCTCAACTTTCAAACCGTAACAGTATAGCACTTTTGAAGGCGCGGCGCAAGTACCTGCGCAGAAGACGTCAGGGACTGTGCCGCCGTAAAATTCGAAAAAAAGATCGGAATAGCGCAAAAAAACGCGACGGAAAAAGGTACTAAAAGTTTCCAGTTTATTGTATAAATAGTAGTATCCACTGAAGGGTCCAAAGCCCTGGGGCGGTGTTACCGGAAAAAGTCTTGAAGTAAGAAGGGAGAACAAAAATGACAGATAAGGTAATTGAAAACAATCAGGTAACGGTGATGGGGGAGATCGTCAGTGGTTTCTCGTACAGCCACGAAATCTACGGAGAAGGATTTTACATGATGGATGTCAGGTGCAAGCGGCTCAGTGAAAGCTTTGACATTATACCGGTCATGGTTTCCGAGCGGCTGATGGATGTGACGGCGGATTATGTGGGTGAGCTGATCTGCATCACCGGCCAGTTCCGCTCTTATAACCGCCATGAGGAGCGCAAGAACCGACTGGTGCTTTCCGTGTTTGCCAGGGAGGTAAGCTTCATTGAAGAGATGGAGGAAAGCTCAAAGACAAATCAGATCTTTTTGGACGGCTTTATCTGTAAGGAGCCTATTTATCGCAAGACACCGCTGGGAAGAGAGATTGCCGACCTGCTTCTTGCCGTGAACAGGCCTTACGGGAAGTCTGATTATATCCCCTGTATCTGCTGGGGAAGAAATGCCCGCTACGCCAGCAGCTTCAGCGTAGGGGAACGGTGCGCGGTATGGGGCAGGATCCAGAGCCGCGAGTACATGAAAAAGCTGGACGAGGAAAATGTGGAGAGAAGGGTGGCGTTTGAGGTCTCTGTAAGCAAGCTGGAGCGTCTGGAGGAAGAAAGCTGATACAGTATTTGCCAAAATAGGAGAAATGTGATATATTGTGTTTGTCGCTATGGCTCACGGGCGGCCGGGCAGGTGTGAGGCAGATGTCTGCGTGATGGGGTTAAGGTGCATTTGTGGGTCAAACAAGCATGGAGGTCTGTTATGGCAAAGGGGCTGATATTTATATACACCGGGGACGGAAGAGGAAAGTCTCCTGCAGCAATCGGGAGGGCAGTTCAGGCCGCGGTGGAAGGAAAGCATGTCGTACTGATCCAGTTTCTCAAGGGAAAGAGCCAGGAAAATTCGGACTTTTTAAGAAAAATGGAGCCGGAGATCAAGCTTTTCCGCTTTGAGAAGGCCGAAGAAAACTTTGAGGACCTTTCTGAAGAGCGCAAGGCGGAGGAAATCGGCAATATCCGCAACGGTATGAATTATGCCCGCAAGGTGCTGGCCACAGGCGAATGTGATCTGCTGATTCTGGACGAGGTGCTGGGGCTGGTGGAGAAGAAAATCGTGTCTGTGGAGGATGTAAAGAACCTCCTGGAGTGTCGGGGGGATACCAATATTATTCTCACGGGGATCAGGCTCAGTGACGAAATCTGTGCACTGGCAGACGAGGTCTCCAGAATCGAGACGGTTCCGGTGGTAAAGTCTTGACATTGTTATAAGAAAATGATATGATTCATATAATTTATAAGGAAAGATAGAGGTTGCGCCTTTCAAAAGTACCCGGATTGATGCGGCAGGAGCAGGGGAGAGACGGGAAAAGGGGAAGACGCCGAAAGAGGAGACGGCCTGCAGATCGATTCTTGGGCATACAGTGAATAACTGTATGACTGTCATCCGGGTATTTGGATGGTGCGCTATCGGTAACGTATCGAAAGATATCTGATCGCCGGCGCATAAAGCGCCGGCGTTTTCCGCGTAGAAGCAGAGCAACGCGGACGAAGAAGGAGAAACCTTTCGAGCCTGCTTATGCGCGGCCATTCCCGGCATCTCATGGGTGGTGTGAAAAGAGCAGCCGTGAAATCTTTGGCTGACAGATGAAAATAAGGAGGAATTGAAGACATGGCGATTTTTAAAGGGGCGGGCGTGGCCATCGTAACTCCCATGCTCGAGGACGGGGCAGTGGATTACGGGCAGTTTCAGAAATTAATTGAGTTCCAGATCGAAAACGGGACGGATGCCATCATCGTGTGCGGCACCACGGGGGAATCTTCCACTTTGACCCACGAGGAGCATCTGGATGTGATTCGGTTCTGTGCCGAGAAGGTTGGCGGGAGGGTGCCGGTGATCGCAGGAACCGGCTCGAATTGTACGGATACGGCGGTTTATCTTTCACAGGAGGCGGAGAAAGCAGGAGTGGACGGACTGCTGCTGGTGAGCCCGTATTATAATAAGGCGACACAGAACGGTCTGTATGCCCATTTCAAGACAGTGGCGGATGCCGTGAACATACCGTGCCTGCTGTACAATGTCCCCGGCAGGACCGGCTGTAATATCCTTCCGGAAACGGTGGTAAGGCTGTGCAGGGAAGTATCGAATATAGTCGGCGTGAAGGAGGCCAGCTCGGATATTAAGCAGATTGCGTGGCTGGCGGCCCTTGGGGACGGGGGTGTGGATATTTATTCCGGCAATGACCACGAGATTGTCCCGATCATGTCCCTGGGCGGCCTGGGGGTTATCTCCGTGCTTTCCAATATTGCGCCGGCCCAGACTCATGAAATCTGCCGGACCTATCTGGAAGGTAATGTGAAGGAGAGCACCCGCCTGCAGCTGAAGGCACTGGAGCTGTGCAACGCCCTTTTCTGTGAAGTGAATCCGATTCCCGTTAAGAAGGCCCTGAATATGATGGGGATGGGGACGGGGCATCTGAGAATGCCTCTGACGGAGATGGAGCCTGCAAACGTAGAACGTCTGAGAAAGGCCATGATAAATTACGGCTTGATTGGAGGATGAGTATGACAAGAATTATCATGAGGGGCTGTAACGGTAAAATGGGGCAGACCATCAGCGCATTGGCGGCGGAAGATCAGGAAGTGGAGATTGCCGCCGGGATTGACCTGTGGGACGACGGGCACAATCCGTATCCTGTGTTTGAAACCCTGGAGCTCTGTGACGTGGAGGCGGACTGTATCATAGATTTTTCCCAGGCGGCAAGGGTGGAAGAACTGCTGGATTACTGCTGCAGGGAAAAGATGCCCTGCGTGCTCTGTACTACCGGCCTCAGTGAGGCACAGCTGCAAAAGGTGGAGGAGACATCAAAAGAAACGGCGATTCTGCGGTCTGCCAATATGTCTCTGGGTATTAACCTGCTGCTGCAGCTTATCAAAAAAGCGGCGAATGTGCTGGCACCTGCAGGGTTTGATATTGAAATTGTGGAAAAGCACCATAAGCTTAAGCTGGATGCTCCCAGCGGAACGGCCCTTGCTCTGGCGGATTCCGTCAATGAGGAGCTGGGCGGCGGATATGAATATGTTTTTGACAGGAGCGCAAGGCGGGAGAAGCGTCCCCGGAAGGAAATCGGCATCAGTGCCGTGCGGGGGGGCACCATCGTGGGTGACCATGACGTCATATTTGCCGGAGCCGACGAGGTGGTAACTTTTTCCCATACAGCGTACTCCAAGGGGGTCTTCGGCAAGGGAGCGCTTCAGGCGGCAAAGTTTCTTGCCGGAAGGCCTGCAGGGATGTATGATATGAGCAATGTGATAGAGGCAGTCCTGTCCTGAGGACTGCCTTTACCGCATTTTGATGTCAGTTTAACGATTCAGAGTCGTGCCGCCAACGCCGAAGGTACTGCCGCCGCCGTAGCTGCCACCGCTCATGCTGCCGGAGGTACCGTTGCCGTACATGCCGCTGATTCCGGTATTGCTGCCGGTGCTTCCGCTGCCGTTCATATTGCCCGCAGTACCGGAATTATCCGTATTGACGGTAGAGCCGGATGTGCCGGTGCTGCTGCCGTTACCTGCAGAGTTAGACCTGCTGGGGCTGGCAGAGCTGCCTGTGCCTGTGCTGCCTGCAGAGTTAGACCTGCTGGGGCTGGCAGAGCTGCCTGTACCTGTGCTGCCTGCAGAGTTAGTCCTGTTGGGGCTGGCAGAGCTGGATGTGCTGCTGCCGTTACCTGCAGAGTTAGTCCTGTTAGGGTTGGCAGAGCTGGATGTGCTGCTGCCGTTACCTGCAGAGTTAGTCCTGTTGGGGTTGGCAGAGCTGGATGTGCTGCTGCCGCTGCCTGCAGAGTTTGATCTGTTGGGGTTGGTGGTGTTGCTCATGCTGCCGGTACTGCCGGATCTGCCGGCATTGTTCATGGTGCCGTTGTTTGTACCGTTTACACCGGTGTTGCTGCCCGTGTTGTCTGTTCCGCTGCCGGTAATGGTATTGGTAATGTCGTCAAGGACATTGCCGGCATTTTCCAGCAGGGAGTCATCGCTGCCTGAGGAATTGCTGCCCTCTGTAACGGAATTGTTATAATTGCCGTTGTTATTTGCGGTTCCGCTGCCGGAATTACCGCCGTTTACATTGCCGGCGCTGTTGACATTGCCGCCGGTACCCGTGCTGCCGGTACCCGTGCCGCCTGTGCCTGTGGAGGCTCCGTTTCCGACCATGCTGCCGGAGTTATTGTCCTTGCCGTCCTCTGTACAGGCTGTAGCCAAACACACGAAGGACAGCACCAGGCTCAGCGCAAGCATTTTTTTTGCGCCTGCCAATCGCTTATAATTTTTCATAGTCTCCTCCGTTCTGAAAAAAGAAATATAAGATAAGCTGCAAAATCTGCCGCCCCGCCATAAAAGGTGCAGCGACGGATTTGCGAATATTATGTGGAGGAAACGACAAAAATATTCATAAAAAAACAAAAGGAAAGGACCTGGCAAAGGCGGTTTCTGTCTTTGCGGAGGGGAATCAGGAGAATCATGGAATTCAGACCATGTATTGACATTCATAACGGAAAAGTAAAGCAGATCGTGGGCGCGAGCCTGCAGGATGACGGCGATTTTGCCATGGAAAATTATGTGGCGGAACAGGATGCCGCTTTTTTTGCGTCCCTGTATCGTGACCAGGGCATCCGGGGAGGTCATATTATCCTTTTGAATGCGGCAGACAGTGCATATTATCAACAGACCCGGGAGCAGGCCCTGCAGGCCCTGCGGGCCTATCCCGGGGGTATGCAGGCCGGCGGCGGGATTACGGCGGAGAATGCGGCACTTTATCTGGATGCCGGCGCCTCCCATGTCATTGTCACTTCTTATGTATTTCGGGACGGGCGCATTGATTACGGCCGGCTGGAGAAGCTGGTGTCGGCAGCAGGCAGGGAAAGGCTGGTTCTGGACCTGAGCTGCAAAAAGACGGCGGAGGGATACCGGATAGCCACGGATCGGTGGCAGAGAATCGCCGAAGAGCAGGTGGATGAGCTGCTGCTGGAGCGGCTTTCGGGATACTGCAGTGAATTCCTGATCCATGCGGTAGATGCGGAGGGACGGGGCGGCGGAATCGAAGCGGAGCTGGTGAGAAGGCTGGGCGCCTGGAGCGGAAGGCCTGTGACCTATGCAGGCGGCGTGCACAGCTATGAAGATTTGTACCTGTTAAAGGAGCTGGGACAAAACAGGATGAATGTCACGGTGGGGAGCGCCCTGGACTTGTTTGGCGGCCATCTGGAGTGGAGGAAGGTGCTGGAAATCTGCAAAGCAGATAACTAATTTGTCAAATATGGACAAAATATCAAGATGAAATTGTATAAAATAGATAGTATACTTATTTTCTTATTAGGTAATTGTTACAAAGATGTTAAATCCTCGTTGATGTTGGGAGATACATATGGTAAAATGAGTTTGTTTTCAAGCACAAACAGGACAGGTGGCTTTATATGGAACGACAACGACATAAGCGGAAGAAGCATCGCATCGTTCTTCTGGCATCGGACGCAGTGAATGCCGGGGTGGAGCAGATTCATTATCACCCCTGGGGACCATGGATTGTCATTTTGGTTCTTTGCGCTTTTCTTGGGGCATGCCTGGGCTACTTTTATGTTACGGAGGGCCTTCGGACCGAGCGGGACATGGATTCTTCCGAGCAGCAGGCACAGATTGCGCAGCTGGAGCAGGAAAAGTCGGAGCTTGAGAGTCAGATCGAATCGCTGAACGAAACGATACAGATTCTGAGCAATACCGTAAACCAGAAGACGCAGAATGAAAACCAACTGTCAGAGCAGTTGGAAAAGCAGACGCTGCCCACAGAATTTCCTCTGACAGGGGCAGTGACAATGGACATGGCGCCGGAGGGGGATCCCATGTGCATCTTTATTGCCACAGACGGAGCCATGGTGGTGGCTACGGCCGGGGGAACCGTCACCGCAGTAAACGATGACAGCGAGTATGGGCACAATGTCTGGGTGGACCATGGCAACGGATATGTGACGGTGTACCGTAACTCCGGAGAGATCAAGGTCAAGCAGGGGGAGAGTGTGACCCAGGGTACCACATTGTTCCTGATAGGGGATGAGAATACCAGGCTCGGTTACCAGATGCTGAAGGACGGGGCGTATATTGATCCCATGGAAATGCTGGCGATCAGCGGTTAATACAGAAGGAGCAGGGGAATTTCAGCCGCGGAGGCGGCAGTACAGGAGGCTGAGGACATGAAGAAAAAGAGGGAATTGATTATCACGACGCTTATCGGGCAGGGAGCCGAGTGCAACGGTGACTTTTCGTCAAAGGGTTCGGCCCGGATTGACGGATGTATCAACGGCAATGTGACGGTGACGGGAACGTTGATCGTTGGGGTGACGGGGAATGTCAACGGTGATATTTCCGCGCAGGCGACGATCATCGGCGGAGAGGTCAACGGCAATATCACGGCTTCGGAAAGGACGGAGCTGACACCGACGGCCAGAGTAATAGGCGATATTAATACGGAGATTATTGTCATCGATGAAAAGGCGGTCTTCCAGGGCGGCTGCAATATGAACCAGGAAACCGGCACAAGGAGGCCGAAGCCTGCTGCAAGGGCGGTGCGGGCCGGAAGAAGGAGCGCCAAGGAGGCCATTGCGGAGGCGTTGAAGGAAGTGGAAGAAGCGGAGAGCAGAGAGGCCGAGAACTCCGAGGCGAAGACGGAAGAGCCTGTCGGAATTCCGCCATTTCGCGGAACCGAGCAAAGGCCTGAACAATGAGTTGAAGAAAGAGAATACATAAAATCCCCGGGCCGGCTGGCTGCGGGGATTCCTTTTACCCTTATGGAGGACTGCGCCGTCAGGCATGTGCAGAAAGCGTGCAGTATTACGCATTCTCGTCTTCTGCGTCCTTTAAACGGCTGAATACCATTTCATAGCCGTCGTTTCCGTAGTTCAGGGAACGGTTGACCCGGCTGATGGTGGCGGTGGAAGCGCCGGTTTTTTCCGCGATTTCCAGATACGTCTTATGGCTGCCCAGCATGGCTGCCACTTCAAAGCGTTGGGAGAGGGACAACAGCTCATTGACCGTGCACAGATCTTCAAAAAAGCTGTAGCATTCACTGCGGGTCTTCAGGCAAAGAATAGCATCAAACAGAGAATCTACGGCTTCCGTCTTTATTTTTTTGTTCATTTTACAATACCTCACTGATCTCTCTTTGTCCCGGGGACTTTTTATATTTTAGCATACTAAAGCTTTAAAGTAAAGGGGCAGACAAGAAAAAAGTATTGTCATGTAGTATTGAATACTATATAATGGGTGTTAAGGAAAAGCAAGCGGCGGGGAGTAATATTTGTTCTTCCTGCATTCGGTAACGAAAGAATGGAATCTTTAAAAAGTAGATAGAAGGTGTGTATATGACAATTGATAATGCCGACCTGCTGAACAGTATATTGACGAGCCTTGACCGTATTGAGTGCATTGAACCGGAGGACATTCCGAATATTGAACTCTATATGGACCAGGTCACCACATTCATGGATAAAAAGCTGCGTTCTACGGCGCGTTATCCCGGTGAGGACAAGATACTGACCAAGACCATGATTAACAACTATGCAAAAAACGACCTGCTTCCGCCGCCCGTACGTAAGAAATACTCCAGGGAGCATGTGCTGCTGCTGATTTTTATTTATTACTATAAGAGTATTCTGTCTATCAGTGACATACAGACCCTGTTAAAGCCCATCACGGAGAAGTACTTCCGGAATGACGGTGAATTTAATCTGGAAAGCATATACAGGGAAGCCTTCGGCATGGAAAAGCAGCAGCTGAATGCGCTGAAGGAGGATGTGGTCAGGAAATTTGAGACGGCGGAGCAGACCTTTCAGGACGCCCCGGAGGAAAGCAGGGATTTCCTGAGGAAGTTTTCGTTTATTTGTACCCTGAGCTTTGATGTGTACATTAAGAAGCTGATGATTGAGAAGATGGTGGATGAACTGGACGGGGGCCGGAAGGGATCCGCCGGGGATGAAAAATCGGAATCAAAGAAAAAATAGAGGAACCTTTTGCCTTCCCATACCATAAAATAGAGCATCATGATATTGGGAGGTATGTATGAAGGGACTGAATTTGAAAAGGGCGGGGGCGGTATGTATGGCGGCCTTCACCCTGGTTCTGGCAGTATCCGGCTGTGGGTCTGACGGAGCTTCTTCCGGGAACGGCGGGAAGAAGGTGGTGCTCAACGAAGTGGCCCATTCCATTTTCTATGCGCCCCTCTATGTGGCTGTCGAAGAGGGGTATTTTGCGGAGGAGGGAATAGAGCTTGAGCTGGTGACCGGCTTTGGCGCTGACAAGACCATGACCGCCGTGCTGACGGACGAGGCGGATATAGGGTTTATGGGATGCGAGTCTACCGTGTATACTTATGTGGGAGGCACCGCGGATTATGTGGTTAATTTTGCGCAGCTGACCCAGCGGGCAGGCAATTTCCTGGTCTCCAGGACACCCATCGACAATTTCTCCTGGGATATGCTGAAGGGAAAGGATGTGCTGGGGGGAAGGGCAGGCGGTATGCCGGAGATGGTTTTTGAGTATATTCTGGAGAAAAACGGTATTGATCCCGGGAATGACCTGAGGATCGATCAGAGTATTGATTTTGGGTCCACTGCCGCGGCGTTTTCCGGCGGGCAGGGAGACTTTACCGTAGAATTCGAGCCCCATGCCACTGCGCTGGAAGAGAAGGGTGAGGGGTATGTGGTAGCCTCTCTGGGCGAGGATTCCGGCTATGTTCCTTATACTTCCTTCTCCGCAAAGAAGAGCTATCTGGAGAAGCACAAGGACACGGTGCAGGCCTTTACCAATGCGCTGCAGAAGGGAATGGATTATGTGCAGGACCATACGCCGGAAGAGATTGCGCAGGCCATTGCCCCCCAGTTCCCCGAGACCGACATGGGTACGCTGACTACCATAGTAAAGCGGTATTACGACCAGGATACCTGGAAAGCGGATCTTATTTTCCAAAAGGATGCTTTTGACCTGCTGCAGAATATCTTAAAGGACGCAGGCGTATTGGAAAATACGGTTCCCTATGAGGAGCTTGTGAACACGGAATTTGCGGAGAGTGCCGCACATTAGTTTATGCGTATGTTTTTCTGGGCCCAGAGCTGCAGCGCCTTGGCGTTGGTGCTGATCTTTTCCAGGGAGTCCAGTATCTCCTGAAATGCAGGGCGTTCCTTTTCTTCGATGACACCGTCCTCGGAGATGGCAATCAGGGAGGCCCGCAGGGTGTCAATGTCCTTCAGGGAGCCTAAGACCTTTAAGGCCAGCCGGTCAAAATCGTCTATGGTGACCTCCTGGACATTGTTGCGCCCGATGGGGCATTCCCGGGCACAATAGGAATTGCAGAGCTCGGGGACGTTGTATGCTTCTGCCATGGCCTTGACCTCTTCCGGGTAAGGGGCAATGGTGTCCAGCTCTATACGCGCCAGCCGGGTGCGGTCCATGCCAATCAGTTCGGCGGCTTTTTCACGGCTGGAGAAATCGCTGTTGTTCCCCGCAGCTTCGCAACGTGCAAGATAGTACATATTATCGGCGGCTTTTGTGGCTTTTTTACCCATGTGTAATCGCGCTCCTTATTGTATAATGGAATTCGGACAGTAGAAAATGCAAAGCAGTTTCTATTGTGGAATTACCCTATTTTATCAGATCAGGAGGAATTGGTAAAGCTTCCTCAACAATATTTTCAAAACCAGTTGAGGGAACGGCAGATATTTGATAAAATATAACGGGGTTAAAAGGCAAGGGAATGATTTAAAACAAACCAAGAACGGAGGATAAGTGAATGGGATTAATTAAGGCGGCAAAGGACGCGCTGCAATCCGCACTGGCGGATCAGTGGAGGGAGTACTTTTATTGTGACTCCATCTCCAACGACATACTGATGGTCAAGGGCCAGAAGCGGGTAAACCAGGGACGTAACAGCAATACCAAGGGGTCGGATAACATTATTTCCAACGGCTCCATCGTGGCTGTTAATGAGGGGCAGTGCATGATTATTGTAGAGCAGGGAGGAATCGTGGACGTCTGTGCGGATGCAGGCGAATTCATTTATGATAATTCCACGGAGCCCAGCCTTTTCTACGGCAATCTGGGAGAAAGCATCAAGGGAAGCTTCAGCACCCTGGGAAGGCGTTTTACCCTGGGCGGAAATACGGGGAAGGACCAGAGAGTATACTTTTTCAACACCAAGGAGATCCTGAACAATCTTTTCGGAACGCCCAGTCCCATTCCTTTTCGGGTGCTGGATACGAACACGGGCTTTGATTTTGATACGGCCGTCAAGGTAAACGGGCAGTATACTTTCAAAATCGTGGATCCGATCCTGTTTTATACCAATGTGTGTGCCAACGTGACGGACAGCTATAAAAAGGCCGATCTGCTTACCACCATGAAGAGCGAGCTCCTGACCTCCCTTCAGCCGGCGCTGGCAAAGGTTTCCGCAATGGGTGTGCGCCCTTACGAGATTCCGGGATTTTCCGAGGAGATCTGCGGGATACTTTCCGAGGCGCTGAGCGGGAAGTGGACCGAGCTGCGGGGAATCCAGATGGTCAGCATGACCATCAATTCTTCCGACATGCCCGCAGATGACAAGGCGAGATTCCAGAAATGGCAGGAGACGGCAATGCTCCGCGGTGCGGATATGCAGGCGGCGCGAAAGACGGAAGCCTTCTCCAACATGATGGAGAAGATGTCGAATGGCGGCGGCAGCGGAGATGCTTCCGGCGATGCCATGAACGGCGCCATGGGCATGATGGCCATGGGGATGATGAATAATATGATGGGAGCCAATGCCTTCGGCGGCAATGGGATGGGGCAGCAGATGCCCCAGATGCAGAATTTTGGCGGAGCCGCGCCCGGTGGGGCCGCGCCTGTGCTGGGCTGGACCTGTTCCTGCGGCAAGGCTGACAATAGAGGGAAATTCTGCCAGGAATGCGGAGCTCCCAAGCCTGCCGGGGCAGGCTGGACCTGTTCCTGCGGTACCGTAAACCAGGGCAAGTTCTGCGGCAACTGCGGAAGCAGGAAACCGGAGGGTGCCCCCCTTTATAAATGTGATAAGTGCGGCTGGGAGCCTGAGGATCCTGCACATCCGCCCAAGTTCTGTCCCGAGTGCGGAGATGTTTTTGACGAAAACGACAGGGTATAGCATCAAAAGTACTTCCGAGGAAGCAAAAACACGGTCTAACAAATTCTAGGTCTCACCCTGAAAAACGCAAAGCCGGCGTTCTTCCTGGATTGTTTGTGCCGGGGACGTCGGCACTGCCGCGCAGGCGGCACGCCGGGAAGGGTGAGGAGAGGCACGCAGCGGCCCGGGATCAGCTTCGGCTGGAGACGGGCTGCTGCGGCTTTCTGGCATAAGAGGAAAGCGCTGTTTATACGGCGGAATGAGGGGGAATATGACAGCAGGTCAGATTGGGACTATCGTAATATTGGTTTTGGCGCTGGCAGTATTGGGAGGCGGCTATGTTGCCTATCGGAAGATCAAAGGGAAGGTGCAGGACTTCACCAGGCTTGCCTTCGGTACCAATACCCTTGCGGAGGGTATCCGTAAGATGGACAGGGAGATGGAGACGACGCCGAAATCCGTTTCGGCCAATACAAGGCTGTATCTGCCTCAGATCCTCCGGGATTTCCCGGAATTTCATTATGATGAGATGAAGAACCGGGCGGAGAATGTCCTCACGGGCTTCCTTCTGGGCATCGACGAGAAGGATGCCGGCAGAATACGGGAGGGTACAACCGGTGAGCTCAGGGAAAAACTTGAGCTGCGTATTGCCGCGCTGAACAATGAAGGGGCGGAGGAGCATTTCCGGGATATTGTGATTCACAGGACGGAGATCAGGCAGTACCGCAGGATCAAAGGGAGATGCAGTATTATTTTCCAGTCAGCCGTACAGTACCGTCATTATAAACAGAAGGGCGGAGCGGTGACGGCAGGTTCGGATTCCAGAACAGAGCAGAGCCGGTACAATGTGGAAATGATTTACATACAGGATCGGGACGTGGTAGAGAATCAGGCGGATTCCGGCCTGGGGCTGAACTGCCCTAACTGCGGCGCGCCGCTGCCAAAGCTGGGGGCCAAGAAATGTCTTTACTGTGATACGCCGATTGTGGAGTTCAGTATCAGAATCTGGAATTTCAGTGATGTTCAGGAGGGGTAGCTACATTGGATGCCGAGGCATTTGAGACGGCAGAATGAGAGGAAAGCATGAGTATATACGACACATTAAACCGGGAGCAGAAGGAGGCGGTCCTCCAGACGGAGGGGCCGCTTTTACTGCTGGCAGGAGCGGGGGCAGGAAAAACCCGCTGCCTTACCCACAGAATCGCTTATTTAATAGATGAAATAGGAATAAAGCCCTGGAATATCCTGGCAATCACCTTTACCAATAAGGCGGCGGGAGAGATGCGGGAACGGGTGGACAGCCTTGTGGGATTCGGTGCAGACCAGGTGTGGGTGTCTACTTTTCATTCCCTCTGTGTGCGTATATTGCGCCGTCATATTGACCGTATCGGTTTTGAAAACGGCTTCACCATTTATGACGGGGATGACCAGAAGACCCTGATGAAGGGGATCTGCAAGAGGATGAATATCGATACCAAACAGTATAAGGAAAAGGCTTTGCTGAAAGCCATTTCTTCTGCCAAGGATGAGCTGACCGGGGTCAGGGAATATGAGCTGGATGCGGCAAAGGATTTCGGGAAGGCGGTCTATGCAAGGGTCTACCGGGAATATCAGGAGACCCTGCAGAAGAATAATGCTCTTGATTTTGATGATATTATTGTGAAGACGGTTGAGCTTTTCCAGAGCTGCCAGGATGTGCTGGACTATTATCAGGAGCGGTTTCAGTATATTATGGTGGACGAGTACCAGGATACCAATACGGCTCAATTTGAGCTGGTGAGGCTGCTGGCGGATAAGTACCGCAACCTGTGTGTGGTTGGAGACGACGATCAGTCAATTTACCGGTTTCGGGGGGCAAATATCCGCAATATTCTTGACTTTGAAAAGCATTTTCCCGAGGCCAGGGTCATCAAACTGGAGCAGAATTATCGTTCCACCCAGTCCATTCTGGATGCGGCAAATTCCGTGATCCGCAATAATAAGGGCCGGAAGGAAAAGACCCTGTGGACCCAGAGGGGAACCGGAAACACAGTGCATTTCAAACAGTTTGACAATGCCTATGAAGAGGCGGAATATATTGCAGACGACGTGTGCAGGAAGGTGAAAAGAGAGGGGGCACAGTATAGGGATTGTGCGGTGCTGTACCGCACCAACGCCCAGGCCCGTCTTCTGGAAGAACGAATGATTATGGAAGGGGTGCCTTATAATGTGGTGGGCGGCACTAACTTTTATGCCAGGGCGGAGATCAAGGATATTCTTGCTTATTTGAAGACCATCGACAATGGCAGGGATGAGGTGGCAGTGAGGCGCATAATCAATGTGCCCAAAAGAGGAATTGGTGCGGCCACTGTGGAAAAGATTGAGGATTATGCCCAGATGCGGGACATTGGCCTGTATGATGCCATGGAGCTTGCAGATGAGATCATGAGTCTGGGAAAGGCCTCGGCAAAAATCCGTCCCTTTGTGCAGCTGATCCGGGGATTCCGCCGTTCTTCCGCGGAAATGACGGTGGCGGAGCTGATACAGGAGATTGTGGTCAAAATCGGGTATGCGGAGTATCTGCAGGACAATGACGACGAATCGGCAGAGGACAGGATCGCCAATGTGGACGAGCTGATCACAAAAGCCGTCAATTACCAGGACACCCACGAGGAGCCGACGCTGACGGAATTCCTGGCGGAGGTTGCCCTGGTGGCGGACATTGACAATGTAGCAGGGGACGACAACAGAGTGCTGCTGATGACACTGCATTCTGCAAAGGGGCTGGAATTCCCCAATGTATATCTGGCCGGCATGGAGGACGGACTGTTTCCCGGACAGGCAGCGCTCTGGGGGGACGATCCGGAGGATATGGAGGAGGAACGGCGTCTGGCCTATGTGGGCATTACCAGAGCCATGAATGATCTGACTCTGACCTGTGCCAGAATGCGCATGACCAGGGGCGAGACCCAGTACAATCCCGTGAGCCGGTTCGTCCGGGAAATTCCACCAAAGCTTCTGGACGACAAAACGGCTTCTGCGGGAAGAAACCGGGGAGACCGGGAGATGCTGACGGAGGTAATCGGCCTGGGGAAGGGGGGAACCGGGCAGCAGGATTCCCAGGGGCAGGTTACCAGTGATTTCAGGCCCAGGGCGATCCTGCGGCCGAGAACGACGGCAAAGGCTGACAAACCCTTTATTGCCAGGGAGATCAGCAGCTTAAACCAACTGGCGGGGATTTCCAGGGGTGCTCCCCCACAGGCCGGCGCGGTACCCGATTACGGAGTCGGCGACAGGGTTTCCCATATCAAATACGGAGAGGGCACGGTTCTGAATCTGGTGCAGGAGACCAGGGACTATAAGGTGACGGTGGATTTTGACAGGGCAGGGCAGAAAATCATGTACGCATCCTTTGCCAGGTTAAAAAGAATATAAAAGGTTGTAGTATTTTTAAAAGAAATGTGGTATTCTATAAACAGACAACATTCATGTCAGGAGGTATCCTATGAACAAGCTTGAGAATTTAATCGAAGCGGCAAAACTGAACGAGATCCTGGGCAAAAAGGAAGAGCCTAAGAAAAAGAAATGTAATCCGGTGGTGTGCGTGCTGGCAGTGGTTGGTGCAATTGCAGCAGTAGCGGCGATTGCATACGCTGTATATCGCTATTTTACTCCCGATTATCTGGAAGATTTTGAAGACGATTTTGAAGATGAATTCGAAGATGAAGAAGGCGACGAGGATGAGGACGACTTCTTTGTAGACGAGGGAGAGCACTGAGCAAATGAAAAAGGGACAGGTATATGAGGCTGCGGTCCAAAGGATCGATTTCCCCAACAAAGGCATTGCCGATACGGGGGAGGGTATCGTGACCGTGAAAAACAGCCTGCCCGGACAGAAAATAAGGCTTAGTGTCAATAAAGTGAGAAAAGGGAAGGCGGAAGGCCGTTTGCTTGAGGTGCTTGAAAAATCACCTTTGGAAACAGGCCGTCCGTGTTCCCGCTTTGGTGTGTGCGGAGGCTGTCTGTATCTTTCCCTGCCCTACGAGGAGCAGTTAAGGATCAAGGAGGCACAGGTAAAAAAGCTTCTGCAGGACGCGCTGGCACGGCAGACAAAGCCCTGGGTCTGGGAAGGTATCAAAGGAAGTCCTGTGGTGTATGAGTACCGGAATAAAATGGAATTTTCCTTTGGCGACGAGGTCAAGGACGGTCCGTTATCTCTGGGAATGCACCGGCGGGACAGCTATTACGATGTGGTGAACGTTGAGGACTGCCGGATTGTAGACGGGGATTACCGGCTGATTTTAAAGGCGGTACGGGAATATTTTGCAGAGAAGGGGGTCCGATATTATCACAGGATGCGTCATGAGGGCTATTTGCGCCATCTGCTGGTGCGCAAGGCTTCCCGGACAGGGGAGCTGCTGGTGGCGCTGGTGACTACCTCCCAGGGGCCGTTTCCGGAAGGAGGAAGGGTGACTGAGGAAGGAGAGGACAGGCTGCTGGAAGGATTTCTGGAGGCACTGCTTTCCCTGGAACGGGAGGGCAGGCTGAGAGGGAAATATGCCGGTATTTTACATATTGTGAATGATTCCCAGGCGGATGTGGTGCAAAGTGACAGAAGCGATGTGCTTTATGGCCGGGAATATTTTTATGAAGAGCTTTTGGGGCTGCGGTTTAAAATATCCACCTTTTCTTTCTTCCAGACCAATTCCCACAGTGCGGAGGTGCTGTATGAGACGGTACGGCAGTATGTGGGCGATCCGGGGCGGAGGGGCGCGGTGGTCTATGATCTTTACAGCGGCACCGGCACTATTGCACAGCTGATGGCGGCCGTGGCGGGGAAGGTCATCGGTGTGGAGATCGTGGAAGAGGCGGTGGCGGCCGCAAGGGAAAATGCGGCGGAGAACGGCCTGGTGAACTGTGAGTTTCTGGCAGGGG
>ERZ777011.2099-NODE-2099-length-17358-cov-3.112177_pt1 | contig 17358 bp, 14 predicted proteins | sample MGYA00374964_ERZ777011 | MGnify/ENA primary metagenome ERZ777011 (study PRJEB29310, sample SAMD00008975) | mouse gut metagenome | study: EMG produced TPA metagenomics assembly of the Metagenome analysis of fecal microbiota from mouse which was promoted...
ACACGTGCTATACAGTGGCGTGCTTTCATTTTTTTAGCAATGAGACATGATAAAATATTTACCTCATCAGAACTTGTGACAGCAATAAAGATATTGCACTTTGATATACCTGCATCGTCCAATGCTTCTGTAGTAAGGCAGTTTCCGATAATTCCCTTTACATCGTAATCATTTATAACAGAATTGATTCTTGTTTCATTTTTGTCAATAACCGTGACATTATGTTCATGGCAAAGAACTTCAGCGAGGGCACTTCCGACTTTTCCCCCTCCGACAATAATTATTTCCATAAATTCCTCCATGATTTATTAAATTATTTTCTTTCTTTAACAGTAAATATTACTGTTTCAAGATAATTATACTACCTATATAATAATTTGTCAATAAAAAAATCCCTGTCCGTTAACTACAGACGGGGATTTTTATTTAATTTATCAGACAAATTCCAGTGTTTTCAACATAATATCCATATCCGCCGCATATATATCATATTCTTCCGTTCCAAAGAAATTATTTGCGGCAATATAGTTGTTTTCAAAGGCAATGAATTTCCATGTGCCTGATTTACGGTATTCCTTGGCTTCAACACCGTTTATTTTTATGGGGATTTTATCGGCACTTTCACGGATTTCAAATGTAGAATGCCAGCTTATATCAAGTCCATAGCTTTCACCTTCCGGAGTGAATCTTATACCCCAGTCAGTAAAATCTCCTTCCTGTGGATATTCAATTACTCTGTTGTTCCAGTTTTCAGGTATTAACATACTGAATGCAAGGTCGTTACATTCAAATCGCTGGAGCTGGTAGTTTTTATCAGCTTTTTGAGTAACTTTGATAGAGTATGTGCTTAAGGCCTGCATGGGATAAGTTTCAGCAAGTTCACCATTATAGGTGATTTCAACCATGTCACCTGTTTTAATGCCGTCAAGAAGTGATGGGTCAGAAAATGATACATTAATTTTTCCTAAGTCTGTTTCGTTTATAAGAACAGATGTTTTTTCTGTTTCATATACAATCCCCTCAAGGTAGTATATTTCTTCCGGTTGTTTAACAGGAGTTTTAGTTACAGACGATTTGGGTTCAGAGGAAGTATTTTTTTTAGTTGTAACCTCTGGCTTCTGATTGTTTTCATCTGTATATGAATTGCCAGATACATCAGAATTTGAAACTTCATGGTTTTTAGAAATAACAGAAGTTTTGACTGTGTCAGATACTTTTGTATTCATATTTTCGGAAGTTTTAGAATTTACTGAAGATGTTTTTACTTGAGATTCTGAAACATTATTTTCGGATTCTGATAAAGATGATTCTGTCGTTGTTTCAATTCTTTTTTTTCTGGCGGCAGCACTTTCAGATGCAATAACCTGACTCGGAATATCTTCACCGATATCTTCTGTAATAAAAGTTTTATTGCCGCATCCTGTCAGGAATAAAGTAAACGCGGCAAATGTGAATAAAAATTTTCTCATAAATTATCACTCCATATTATGCAATAATTTAATGAAGCATTGATTTAATCAAAATTAATTTCATCAGTTACAGTTATTGTTTCCATATCGGCAGAAACAAATTTGTTTGCAGAAACAGCGTACACATAACCGCCGATATAAATTGCCCTGTTAAATGAAACGTTATCGGTATTTTCAGCAATTTCTCCCTTTGATATGAATTTGCCGTTTTCATAGGAGAAGAACATATATTTGCTTGTATAATTCCAATCGTCGTAGTTTTCAGTCCATTCAGATATTTCGACAGGAATACCTATAAGATTTTTTTCCGGTGCAATAAGGAGCTGTTTTCTGTCCCATATTCCTCCGGAGGAAACAGACTGATTTTCTTCACGGTTGATTGCATATAGTCCAACTTCCTGTAAGTTGTATGGGTCTGAATTATCAAACATGACAAGTTTTATGCCGGTTTCTATACCGTTTTCATCAGCGTCAGCACCGAATCCGAGAAGAAGTCCGTCTGTCCAGTTCTGCATATAAGTGCTGTATCCAAGGATTTTGAATTCATCAGTTATAAACGGTTCGGCAGGATTTGTCAAATCAATTGCAAAAAGAGGGTCTGTCTGTTCATAAGTTACGACGTATCCCATATTTCCGCTGAAATTAACTGATTTTATGGTTTCGTTTTCACCGAATCCGCCAACATATCCGACCTGATTCAATTCCATGTCAAGAACATATACTCTGTTGTTTGCAATATGTTCTGATTCTGTCGGAATATCAAATATATCAGTAAAGAAATTGCTGTTGTCTGTCCATTTGTTGACAGTTGTGGCAATGCGGAAACAGCCGTTGTATTCGCTCATGGAAAACTGGTCTTTTACATAACCTTCAACTGTACCTGATGCAGCGGGAATGATATTTCCTCCGCTTACTGATATTCTTGTTATGTCAGTATCTGTCCAGCCAACTGTTGTATAGATATTATCTGCAGAGCTGTAAATTTCACCTGTATAGCCTGCGAGAGCCTTTGAATCGGCAGGGGTAAACTGAGCTGATACTGTAAGGTCAATGCTTCCTATTATAGTATAACTCATATTCGTATCGTTGTCAAGAATATCTTCGGGAAGAAGTATATTTTCTGGGGGCATGCATTCCATACTGTCATCAACACCGCATTCCGGAATATATCTCTCAATATTTTCGGCTGTTTCTATATCTTCAAAACTTACCGAATTGTAAGATGAAACAAGGTACATATATCCGTCGGGGGCTATACGTACATTGCTGTAACAGCCGTCCTGCCAGTAAGTGCCTATGAGTTCAGCGTCTTTGGTGTAGAATGATACAAAACAGCGGTTATCATTTTCATAGTGATATGGTGTATAATATGCATCATATTCCTTGTCATAGTATTCTTCGTCCTTACCTTCAATCTTGCAGTGAGAATTAACAGTTCCTATAACTGCTATCATATCATTGTACAGATACATATCATTTACAAATATTTCACTTTCCCAATTTTCATCAAGATTGAGTTCAGGGGTGACATCAAGCTGTAATGAATCAGTGAAAGTTCCGTTGTCAACAGAAGCAATATTGAGTGCGGGAGTAGTGTAGAATCTTTCGGTTAAATAATTTTCATAGATTCCATCATCATTATATTTGCCTGTAATTTCTTTATTTGTGAGATAATAAATACGTTCCCCATCCGTTTTTACGATATCAGCCTCAAGGACGTTTTCTTCCTGATTATGTGTTTTTGAATAGTCATCTTCTGATTCTGTAACAGTTGTTTCAGTGGATATTTCTGTGGTTGCTTCTGTCTGCACAGTTTGTTCTGTTGTGGATTCTGTCGGTTCGGCAGTAACTTCTGATGGAGTTTCCGTTTCAGTGGGTTCCGTAGTTATTTCTGTTTGCGTGGGTGCTTCTGTTTCAGATTCAGTAACCGGAATAAATTCATTTGGTTCTTCGATTGTTTCGGATTCTTTTTTTAAATCTTTTGTTTCAGGAATATAATAATTGTTATCAGAATTTGTTGAATCAAATTTTATACCATTTTCAGGTGTTGCACCATCTGCCGTTTCTTCTGCGATTTCAAAATCCACAGTATGTTTTGAATCGCCTCTTATTCTTTTCTTGTATTTCTTATCCGATTCTTCAATAAGCTTATAAACCTGTTCATAACTTTCTGCACCGCTCATATACGGAGCTTTTATCTGTTCTTTATTTTCTGTTGATGTTTTCGCCGTTGAGTTTACTATTGTTTCATCAGGGCAGTTTTTTAGAATGTCTTTTTTAAGATATCCTGCTGTCCCAACAATTACTGCACATGCTGCCGCAGCTGCTGTTATGCGTCCTGCAACAGAGAGTTTTTTTCTCTTTTTTGCAGGTGCTTTTTCGTCAAGCATTATTCTGATATTTTCAGGATTTAATTTTTCCGGTATTTCTTCGTTTTCCAGAATTTCCCTGATTTTCTTGTCATTCTTATCCATACTGCAAACTCCTTTCATGATAATTCAGTTTTCAAGTGTTTTTTGATGCGTGAAATTTTTGAACGTACTGTATTTGCATTTATATCGCAGATTTTTGAAATTTCTTCACTTGTATATCCGCCAAGTACTGAAAGCGACAGTATAAGTCTTGACTGCGGGTCAAGGTTTTCCATGGCCTCTTTTATTTCAATATTATCAAAATTAAATTCACTGTCTGGTTCATTATCATCTGTAATTTCAGTTATATCAAAAAAATATTCACGCTGTTTGTGTTTTATTTTTGCTGAAAGTATACGCATAATCCAGCTTCTGAATGCTTTTTCGTTTTTAAGTTTACTGATATTGCAGAATGCATCAAGTACTGTTTCGCTTACGGTGTCACAGGCATCATGAGTGCTTCTGAGGCTATAAAGGGCGATATGATATAAATCCTTGTATACAAGTGAGTAAAGTCTTGCAAAAGCTTCAGAACTGCCTTTTATTGCAAGCTTGACATCTGCGGAGAAATCGCTCATAAAAAATCCCTCCTTTTGAATCGATTCATAAATATAGTGTAAAAAAAATGGCATTTTGTTGCATAAGATAAAAAACAGCCATATGCACAAAATTATCGGGTAAAGTTTGTGCATACAGCCGAATTTAATGGATATAAATTTTTTTATTTATGCATTAGCTTTTCCAAGGAATGCTGCACCTATAATTCCGGCATCATTGCCGAGTTTTGCAATTACAATTTCGGTCTTCTTTTCAGAATTTCTTGCAAAATCTTCTTCCCTTACAAGAGCCTTGACTGGAAGAAGCAACGGGTCACCTTCGTTGCATACGCCACCGCCGATACAAAGAACGTCAGGCTGGAAAATATTAATTGTGTTGGTAATTCCTGCTGCAAGGTATTTTATGTATTTATCAACCACTGTCTTTGCGTATTTGTCACCGGCACGCATTGAGTCAAATGAGGTACGTGCAGTAACCTTACCTTTTTCCTCAGCCATTTTTGACATGATACAATCAGGATGTTCGGCAATTGCTTCCTTTGTCATACGGATAAGACCTGTAGCAGAGGAGTAAGCTTCAAAACAACCCTTGCGTCCGCATGAACACTGTGCTCCGTCAACTTCAATAACAGTATGTCCGACTTCAGCACCTGCAAAATTTGAACCTGCATAAATCTTGCCGTCAATTACAATTCCTGCTCCGACGCCTGTACCGAGAGTAATGCAGACTGCATTTTTAGCTCCTTTTGCAGCTCCTGCAACATATTCGCCATAAGCAGCAGCATTTGCATCATTTTCAATAAATACGGGCTTATTGATAGTTTCCTGAATATATTTGACCATGGGAGTGTTCTTGAATCCAAGATTGCTTGCTCTTTCAATAATTCCGGTAGAGCTGTTTGCAATTCCCGGAGTTCCGATGCCTATCCATTCAATCTGGTCAATAGTGAGATTGGCATTTTCAACAGCCTTTAAAGCCATTTTTGCCATATCGTCGGCAATTTCTTTTTCGGGACGGGGGCAGTTTGTTTTAGTGCTTGCTTTGGCAATGATGTTATAATTTTCATCAACAACACCTGCAACGATATTAGTACCGCCCAAGTCAATTCCTACATAGTACTTCATAAAAGTTTCCTCCGTTTATTTATATTACAGTATAGATTATACTGCATTTACCTGTTATATACCACCTTGAACCGGCAGTAATAAAAAAACTGTCACCTTTTTTTAGATTGAGATTATCATAGTTTGAATATATTTTGCCTTCGCCCTCAAGTATAAGAATGTGAGTGAATGATTTATTATTTTTATGATACTTGCTTTGTATATCAATATTTTCTTTATAAACTCTGAAATATCTGCATCTTGCAAGCATATTTTTATCATGATTCTGTACAGGCATGGGCAGAGGAGTGCGTTTTGTTACGTCAAGAGCCTTTTCCGTATGAAGTTCACGGGGTCTGCCATAGTCGTAGACTCTGTAAGTTGTATTTGAACTCTGTTGAACTTCTGCAAGAAGTATTCCTTTTCCGATTGCATGAAGTGTGCCTGATTTAATCATGAAAACGTCGCCTTTTTTCACGGGTATAATATTGACCTTATCAAGAAGCGTATTATTTTCAATAGCCTGTTTGAATTCTTTTTTAGTGATTTTTTCTTTAAAACCATAAATAATAGACGAATCAGGTTCGCAATCGATTATATACCACATTTCTGTTTTACCTTGTTCACCTTCGTGTTCAAGAGCATATTTGTTATCAGGATGAACCTGAATTGAGAGGTTTTCTTTTGCATCAATCAATTTGACTAATATCGGGAAATAATTTAATTTTTTGCAGTTCTCACCCATATCTTCAGGATGTTTAGCAAGATATTCCGAAAGAGACGTATTGCTGTTTTCTATCATGCTCAATCCGTCATGATGACAGCTTAATTCCCAACTTTCAGCAAGTTTTTCTTCATTGCTAACTTTTCCGAATTCATCACGGAGCTTAGTTCCGCCCCAGATATAATTTTTAACAGGTGCTGTTAATTTAAATATCATAGTAGTTTTCAAATTCCTCCATAGTGCCGTAAAAAACATTGAAGTCAATACATGGTTCATCGCCGTCATAACCGTCAAGCATACCTTTGTCACTGAACTGCCAGAACTTCCATTCAAGTAAATCGGGTTCAAACTGAGTACAGCGAATCCAAAGAGGATAATCGCTGTAGTTTTTGCTGATATATCTGTAATATACAGGCAGCGTCGTATATATTATAGGCTTTGTTCCATAGTGTTTTTCGAGTTTTTCAAGAAGCGGTGTAAGAATTTTTTCAGTATCCTCACAGCTTGGCTTGTTTGAGTGTTTGTCAGCATAATATTCAATATCAATGACAGGCGGCATATCTATTTCATCCTTACCGACTGTATTTATAAAGTTTTCTGCTTGCGTTTCGCCTGCACTGTCAAAACTGAAAAAGTGATAACATGATTTACGCACGTCAGTTTCAGCTATGTTCTTTAAATTATTTCTTACCGATTCATCAACATGACCGCTTCCTTCAGTAGCCTTGATGAAAGCAAATTTTACGCCTTGTTTTTCAAGTTTGAGCCAGTCTATATCACCCTGATAGTGTGAAACATCCACACCGAAAACAGGATATTTTGCTTTGCTTGGTTCAGCCGTGGAGAATACGGCTCCGAAAAAAACAGCAGCGGCGGTCATTAATCCGCCAATAGTGGAAAAGAAAATGGGTTTTTTGTTTTTCATTTATATCTCCTTATTAATTCATACACTTATTATAATACCCTATTTTTCAGAATAAGTCAATATTTTTTTAAAAAAAGCGTGACAAATTAAGAATTTTATGTTATAATATCAATAACCTGTTATATTTTACAGGTTAATTTATTATGATTGGAGCGATTTTATGTCAAAAAAACCTTTTTATATTACTACTCCTATTTATTATCCTTCAGGCAATCCCCATATCGGTCATTGCTATACTACAGTTGCCTGTGATTCGATTGCACGTTTCAAGCGTATGCAGGGATATGACGTAATGTTCCTTACCGGTACTGACGAACATGGTCTCAAGATTGAACAGAAAGCTGCTGAAAAAGGCGTTACTCCAAAGGAATTTGTTGACGGGATTGTTGAAAAATTCAAGAATCTCTGGAAATATATGAATATTGATTATGACAGATATATACGCACTACTGATGATTACCATATTGATACTGTTCAGAAAATTTTCAAATCTCTTTATGATAAGGGATATATTTATAAGGGTGAGTATTCCGGTAAATATTGTACTCCCTGTGAAAGTTTCTGGACTGATTCACAGCTTGATGAAAATGGATGCTGTCCTGAATGTCACAGACCTGTTGCGTTTGCCAAGGAAGAAGCTTACTTTTTTAAGATGTCATCTTTTGCCGAACGTATTGAAAAACTTCTTACCGAAACAGACTATCTCCGCCCGAAAACACGTGCTCTGGAGCTGGTAAACAATTTTATAAAACCTGGTCTTGAAGATTTGTGCGTATCAAGAACTACTTTTAAATGGGGAGTTCCCGTATCGTTTGATGAGGGTCATGTCGTATATGTATGGATTGACGCTCTTTCAAACTATATTTCCGCACTCGGATATATGAATGATGCATATAATGATTATGATAAATTCTGGCCTGCCGATGTTCATATGGTTGCCAAGGATATCATGCGTTTCCATGCAATTATATGGCCTGCTATTCTCATGGCACTTGATATTCCTCTTCCAAAGCATCTTGCAGTACACGGCTGGATTACTTTCAACGGCGAAAAGATGAGTAAATCTCTGGGAAATGTTGTTGACCCGTTTATACTCGGAGAGCGTTATGGATGTGATGCCATAAGGTATCATATTCTGCGTGAAATGGCTCTCGGTGCTGACAGTTCATTTTCAAATGAGATTATGATTAACAGAATCAACTCAGACCTTGCGAACGGATTGGGAAATCTTGTGGCACGTACTGTTACAATGGCAGATAAGTATTTCGGTGGTACTCTTCCGTCAGACCGTGAAGCAGACCCGCTTGATGAAAATTTCAAATCTGTTGTTCTTAATGCATTTGCTGAAACTGAAAAGGCTATGGAAGAAACTAAAATAAAACAGGCTCTGGAAGAGATTTTTAAAGCTGTTGACCGTGCCAACAAGTATATTGATGAAACTGAACCGTGGAAACTCGGCAAGGATGAAATTAAAAAGAACAGACTTGCTTCTGTGCTTTACAATCTGCTTGATGCAATAAGAATCATTTCCGCACTTCTCAGTCCGTTTATGCCTGTTGTTATGCCTAAGATATGGGAACAGATTGGTGCCTCTGAAAATGATGTGACTTATGACAAGCTTTCTGTGTTCGGAGTGCTTCCAAAGAATGTGACTGTTCATAAGGGGGAAATTTTATTCCCGAGAATTGACGTTGATAAGGAAATTGAGGAGCTTAACAATATTATTCAGAAAAATATGGCTGAGGCAAAGTCTAATCTTTCAAGTGAAGAAAAAGGCGAAATTGCTGAAAAAATTGAACTTGCCCCTGAAATTTCCATTGATGACTTTGCTAAGATTGAAATTCGTGTTGCAAAAATTAAGTCTGCTGAAAAGGTTAAAAAGTCTGATAAGCTTCTCTGTTTACAGCTTGATGACGGCATGGGCGGGCGACAGGTTGTTTCAGGTATTGCACAGTATTATTCTCCGGAAGATTTAATCGGAAAGAAAATACAGCTCATTGCAAATTTGAAACCGGTTAAACTTCGTGGAGTTGAAAGTCTAGGTATGATTTGTGCAGCTGATACTCCTGATGGTATAAAGGTTGTATTTGTTGATGACAGTATCCCGGTCGGTTCAAAAATAAGATAATTCAATTTTTTTGTTGAGGCAAATACGGATGTTTTCCGCAGTGAATGATTAAAGAAACTGACTCCATTTAAAAAATGTTTATAAATTTGGCTGTTTTTTTTAACATTTATTCAGTCACATATTAAAATTATCACTTATCAGATTTTTCTGTTGGATGATTTTTATTGGGAAATAAAATGTTTACTGAGTGTAACAATTAGCAGGTTTTATTATAAAATTTGTAAAAAAATTATAATACATCTTGACTTATTTCCATAATAAGAGTATAATAGTATGTGGCTGATGCTAACTTTTTATATAAATTTTACGGAGGTTTTTTACAATGAGCAGAGTTTATAATTTCAGTGCGGGTCCGGCTGTTCTTCCGGAGGAAGTTCTTAAAGAAGCAGCAGATGAAATGATGGACTATAAGGGCTGTGGTATGTCCGTTATGGAAATGTCACACCGTTCAAAAGTTTATGATAATATTATCAAAGAAGCAGAACAGGATTTGCGTGACCTTATGAATATCCCTGATAATTATAAGGTTCTTTTCCTTCAGGGCGGTGCTTCACAGCAGTTTGCAGCTATTCCTATGAATCTTATGAAAAACAAGAAGGCTGCTTACATAATTACAGGTCAGTGGGCAAAGAAGGCTTATCAGGAAGCTCAGATGTACGGCGAAGCTGTTGCAGTTGCTTCATCTGCCGACAAAACTTTTTCTTATATTCCTGATTGTTCAGACCTTGATATTCCGGAAGATGCAGATTATGTTTATATCTGTGAAAATAATACTATCTATGGCACAAAATTCTGGGAACTCCCGAATACTAAAGGAAAGGATTTAGTTGCCGATGTCTCATCATGTTTCCTTTCTGAACCTGTTGACGTTACAAAGTATGGTGTGATTTATGGCGGTGTTCAGAAAAATATCGGTCCTGCAGGCGTTGTTATTGCTATTATCCGTGAGGATTTAATACGTGATGATGTTCTTTCAGGTACTCCCACAATGCTTAAATGGAAAACTCAGGCTGATGCTGATTCACTCTATAATACTCCTCCGTGCTATGGCATATATATCTGCGGAAAGGTATTCAAGTGGATTAAGAAAATGGGCGGTCTTGAAGCTATGAAGGCTCATAATGAGAAAAAAGCTGCTATCCTTTATGATTTCCTTGACCAGAGCAAAATGTTCAAGGGTACTGTTGAAAAGAAAGACCGTTCACTTATGAACGTTCCTTTTATTACCGGTGATGATGAACTTGATAAGAAGTTTATTGCTGAATCAAAGGCTGCCGGATTTGAGAATCTTAAAGGTCACAGAAGTGTCGGCGGTATGAGAGCTTCTATTTATAACGCTATGCCTGTTGAGGGCGTTGAAAAGCTTGTTGAGTTCATGAAGAAGTTTGAGGCTGAAAACATTAAGTAAATAATTTGTTTATATCTCCTCCGGAGAGATATAGTAAATATAGAAAAGAGGTAGATTGAAATGTTTAATGTTCAGACACTTAATAAAATTTCTGCTATCGGTACAGATATTTTTGATAAATCAAAGTATGCTGTAGCTGATGATTGTACAAATCCTGATGCTATCATGGTAAGAAGTGCAAAAATGCACGATATGACTTTCGGCGATAAACTTATTGCTATTGCACGTGCAGGAGCAGGAGTAAATAATATTCCTGTTGAAAGATGTGCTCAGGAAGGTATCTGTGTATTCAATACTCCCGGGGCTAATTCAAATGCAGTTAAAGAACTTGCCATCTGTGCATTGCTTCTTTCATCAAGAAAAATTACAGAAGCTGCTGCATGGGCTGCATCACTCAAGGGAACAGAAGATGCACCGAAAACTGTTGAAGGCGGAAAATCGAAGTTTGCAGGTCCTGAAATTGCCGGTAAGACTCTTGGCATTATCGGACTTGGTGCAATCGGCGGTAAGATTGCAAATGCTGCTGATGCTCTCGGTATGAAAGTTATCGGTTATGACCCATATCTTTCAGTAGGTGCAGCTCTTCATCTTGAACCGTCTGTGAAGGTTGTTACTGACATAAATGAAATTTATAAAAACAGCGATTATATATCAATTCATATGCCTTATACTCCTCAGACAAAGAACACTATTGATGCTGAACAGATTGAAATGATGAAAGACGGCGTTCGCCTCATCAATCTTGCACGTGGTGAACTTATTAACAGTGAGGCTGTGATTTCTGCTATCAAGGCAGGCAAGGTTGCAAAATATGTTACTGATTTCGCTGATGATATTGTTCTCGGTGAGGAAAATGTAATTGTACTTCCTCATCTTGGTGCTTCAACTCCTGAAAGTGAAGATAACTGTGCTGTTATGGCTGCTGAAGAAATTATTGACTATATTGAGAACGGCAATATCAGAAACAGTGTTAATTATCCTAATCTTTCAATGAATGCAGCAGGTACTAAGATTTGTGTAATTCACAAGAATGTACCGACAACCATTGCTTCAATTACTTCTGCTGTAGGCAATGAGGGAATAAATATCGAAAACATGGCTAATGCAAGCAAGGGCGATTTTGCTTATACAATGCTTGATGTTACCGGTGAAATTCCTGCTTCTGTAGAGGGTAAAATCAATGCTGTTGATGGTGTTATCAAAGTAAGAATTATCAAATAAGATAAAAATAAAAGGGGAGCAGTAATCTGAATGACTGCTCCTTTTTTATTTATATTAATCTTTGTTGACGGTTTTGAAAGAACCCCAGTCCGTCAAATTTCCCTGAATAATTTTTATGAAATAGGTTTCAATCCAGCTTTCAAACGAGTCAGACAGAATATGAGGAGGATTGTCTTCAAACATATTCCAGTCAGCAATGGCGACTTTTCCATAGTGTTTTCCTTTGCATACAAGAACATAGTCAAGTGTACATCCGGCAGTGCCGATTACAAGCAATCCGTTTATTAACTGTTCATATGTATCTTCGTTATCAGTGTTATCATATTCTGTGATAAGATTTTTCCATACTTCTTCATAGTTCTCATAATCAAAAATTGTTTTTTCGGAATCTGAATTTGTAATTCTCATTTTTTCAAGAGAATATATGCCATAGTCAACACCTGCACCGCCGTTGCCTATTTCAGTTAAATATCTTACAAGCGAATCAGGAATTTTTATTTTATGTTTTTCTTCAAATTCATGTACGTCTGTCAATGAAACAGTCGGATTGAATTTATATTTATATTTTTCAGAACCAAATACTTTGCATTTCTTATCTGCTTTGCCGGCAAGTGAAACAAGTTTTTTCAGATGTTCCGGAAAATCCAGATTGTCATATTTACTTAAATCCATGACGTTCTCCTTGAAAAACAGGGAAACATTCAGTGTTTCCCTGTTTTTGTATATTTTTTACATAAGCTCACAAATCAGGTTTGAAAATTCAACAGGATTCTCAACAGGCATACCTTCAATGAGGAGTGCCTGAGTATAGAGCAGGTTTGCATATTTGGTCAGCTTATCTTTATCTCCTGATTCTGAAATTGATTTGAGTTTATTGAAAATTTCATGTTCAGGATTGATTTCAAGTACTCTCTGAGCCTTTATTTTCTCACCGTTAGGCATGGAATTGAGAACTTTTTCCATTTCAAGAGTAATTTCACCCTCACTTGTAAGGCATACGGGATGTGATTTCAGACGCTTTGAGAGTATAACTTTTGAAGCTTTGCCATCAAGGGCATCAGCCATGTCCTTGAGCATATCAGCATTTTCTTCTTCTTTGACTTTTATGTCTTCCTGTTTTTCAGTGTTTTCAATGCCCAAATCATCAGCAGAAACGTTTCTGAATTCCTTTTCTTTATACTGGATAAGTGTTTTAATAGCAAATTCATCAACATTATCTGTAAGATAAAGAATTTCAAAGCCATTGTCCTTTACAAGTTCAGTCTGTGGAAGCTGTTCAATTCTTGCCACGCTTTCACCTGTTGCATAGTAAATATATTTCTGACTCTCCGGCATTGCTGTTACATATTCATCAAGAGTTACAAGCTTTGCGTTTGAAGATGTGAAAAGAAGTAAATCCTGAAGTTTTTCCTTATTCATGCCGTAGCTGCTATAAATGCCATATTTAAGCTGTAGTCCAAAAGCTTTCCAGAAATCTTCATATTTCTCACGTTCATTTTTGAGCATTTTTTTGAGTTCGCTGGAAATAGTTTTTTCAATGCTCTTAGCGATAATTTTAAGCTGTCTGTCATGCTGGAGCATTTCACGGGAAATATTGAGTGATAAGTCCTCACTGTCAACAAGTCCTTTGACAAAGCTGAAATAATCCGGAAGCAAATCACTGCATTTGTCCATAATCAATACGCCATTTGAATAGAGCTGCAAACCTTTTTCATATTCTTTTGAATAAAAATCAAAAGGAGCATTTGCTGGTATATAAAGCAATGCATTGTAGCTTGGCATACCTTCGTTGACAACATGAGAATATTTCAGCGGTTTGCTGTAGTCGTTGAATTTTTCAGTATAGAAGTGGTTGTAATCGTCTTCTTTGAGTTCGGATTTGCTTTTTTTCCAAAGAGGTATCATGCTGTTGAGTGTTTCAATTTCAATGTAATCTTCATATTCTGGAGCTTTGCCAGCCTGTTTGTCTTCTTCGGACTGTTCAATCGGACGGCTGTGAGTAACTTCCATTTTAATGGGAAAGCGGATATAATCAGAATACTTTCTGATTATATTCTTTATGCGGTATTGGTCAAGAAATTCACTGTATTTCTCATCGTCTGTATCGTCAAGGAGTTCAAGGATAATTTCAGTACCGACACTGTCTTTTTCTGTTTCGTTTATTGTATAACCTTCAACACCCTCGGATTCCCATTTATAAGCGGTGTCGGAGCCGTAAGCTTTTGAAATTACAGTAACTTTTTTTGCTGCCATGAATGCAGAATAGAAGCCGACACCAAACTGACCGATAATCTGATTATCGTTTTCCAGTTTATTTTCATTCTTGAATTTAAGTGAACCGCTGTTTGCAATGGTGCCAAGGTTATTTTCAAGTTCTTCAGCAGTCATGCCGATACCGTTATCAGTTATTTTAAGTGTGCGGTTCTCCTTGTCAGCAGAAATCCAGATAGCAAAATCATCTTTGTCAAGTCCTACTCTATCATCAGTAAGCGACTTGAAATAAAGCTTATCAATAGCGTCGCTTGCATTTGAAATAAGCTCACGGAGGAAAATTTCCTTGTGAGTGTAGATTGAGTTAATCATCATATCAAGCAGCTTTTTTGATTCAGCCTTGAATTGTTTTGTTTCCATTTTCAACATCTCCATAAGCAAATTAGCACTCTCAGACTTAGAGTGCTAATATAAGTATAATATTTTTAACTCAAAAAGTCAAGAATAAAAGAAAATATTTACAGTTTATTCACAATTCAATTGCAACAGATACAATGAATTTTTTATTGTGAAGAATATATTGTCTGAATTTATAACCCTGAATATTTGAATTTATTACATTATTTTCAAAAGTGAAACAGGCCTTTTTCATGGGGTATGAAAGTCCCATACCTATCGCTTTGATATATGCTTCCTTTAGAGTCCAGAGACGAAAAAACAGTAAATCACGTTCAGCCTCCGAAGCAGATAATACAAGTTCTGTTTCACTTTCGGAAAATGCTCGTTTCATTACATTCGGTCTGAATTTACGTACATTTTCGCAATCTATGCCACATTCCTTACATGTAACAATACAAGCAGAAATGCCATCAGCATGGGAGATATTATATTTTATCTTCTGATTTTCAACTAAAGAGGGTTTGCCGTATTTGTTTTTAATGATAGTTGTATTTTCTGAATATCCTATGTTGTATGGTTTTAGACATTCACGCAAAAGTTTATGTGCATGGGTATGTTGTTCGGTTTTCGGAATGTCATTTATGGAAATCATCAGCATTTTATTTCATCCTTTTAACATTTATTTATTTTTCATTGAACGAAGACTTTGAAAAAACAGTTCTGCTTGCATTTTATAAATCATCTGAAATTTCAATAATAATATCATAAAGTTCCAAATTTTTCTTTAATTTATCAAGAATACCGCTTAACCTGAGGTATGTACTAAGAATATTTCCGATTATTGCACCTGTAGAATCACTGTTACCGTTATGATTTACGGCAGTAACAACAGCTTTTTCAAAGTCATTACGATACTTATATGAACAGTATAAGGCAATTACAAGTGTTTCTTAAGCCAGTCTTCATTAAGTTCATGAATGGAATAAAGGTCATCTGATGAATTTTTTTGCAAGATAAATAGCTTTAACAAGAAGTTTGTATAAATTCTTGTTATATTTTTTATTAAAGATAATGCCGTTTACTGTAAATAAAGTCATTTGTGTATCATCAGAAATAATTGCTTTTACATTTCTGAGCTGATATTCTGTTATGCCATTTTTTATATATTTTTCAAATATTTCTTTTTTATGTATAAATTCAAGATGATATCCAAGTACATCACCGTTTGCTTTTATAATTAGACAGCCATGGAATTTGTTAAGCATTTTATCTGATATAGTTCAATTTCATATAAATGTGAACAAATTATGTTCTAAATGATACGTTTATACAAATAGTAAATTATATATAATATTTTTACATTGACAATAATATCATATAAATTAAAATTTGTCAATGAAAGAATGTAGCATATTGCTATGTATAAATATAATACATTTACATATAATATTTCCGAAAAGGAGTTGTTGAATATGAACATAACACCACAGGCATATAGTGAAATGAGCAAAAGGGCTGAACCGAAATCGAATGTCAAAGTAAATGTTGCAACGGCATTTTGTGTAGGTGGAGGAATATGTGTTATAGGTCAGATTATACGTAATGCATTTGAAACTGCGGGTTTTGATGAGGAAAAGACTGCATTATGGACATCTGTTATACTTGTTACACTCAGTGCATTTTTTACCGGGCTGGGCTGGTATCAGAAACTTGCGAAACACGCCGGAGCGGGTACTCTTGTGCCGATTACAGGTTTTTCAAATTCTATAAGTTCATCGGCTATTGAAGCAAAATCAGAGGGTCTTGTTTTAGGAGTAGGCACAAAAATCTTTAATATAGCAGGTCCAGTTATTCTTTATGGCTGTTCGGCTGCTTTTATATATGGTCTTATATATTATATTATTTCATATTTTGTGTAAATAAAGAACAGGGGATATATATTCCCTGTTTTTTTTATAAAAAAGAAGCCTGAAAAAATCAGGCTTCAAATTAAAATAAATTAAAAAAATGTGTAGAACAAAAGAAAGGAGACAACAAAACGAGTGATAAATAATTTAAAGATTATTTAACACTATGATAATTATAACGTATTTTCACTTTACAGTCAAGAGAATTTTGGAAAAAAATTATTATTGCATTAGAATTTGTCATAATTAACAATTATAAATACTGTTATTATAGCAAAATACACAGTAAATATATGGAAATATTATTAAAAATTTTTGCTTTAATTGGGTTTGTGCAAGCTAACTTAAAATCGTCATATATCCCAAAAAAATATTTACAAATCAGATATTTTGTGTTATAATATTATATAGACATTATATGGGTTTATTTTTAACCTTATGCAGCAAGAAATTTCCAATCTCTGAAATGGAGATGAATTGCATTTACAAAACTAAAAATTATAAAACCGTGGGACACACGGGGTTAGCTCGCTGATACTTGGCACATTAGTGCTATTGAGCGGGAAGCCCCCACATCTATGCAGGGCATAGACGGTGGGAGTATGTCACACTTTTCATAAATCTTTGAAAAATTTTTTTATTGGAGGTTATACCAATGGCAATCAAAAGAAAAATGAAAACCATGGATGGTAATAATGCTGCTGCTTGGGTGTCATATCCCTTTACTGATGTAGCTGCTATTTATCCCATTACACCCTCATCAGTCATGGCTGAGGTTACTGACAGCTGGTCTGCTAAGGATAAGAAAAACCTTTTTGGTCAACCTGTTACTGTTGCTGAAATGCAGTCAGAAGCAGGTGCAGCAGGTACTGTTCACGGCTCGCTTTCTGCCGG
>ERZ777011.2100-NODE-2100-length-17346-cov-4.536175_pt1 | contig 17346 bp, 14 predicted proteins | sample MGYA00374964_ERZ777011 | MGnify/ENA primary metagenome ERZ777011 (study PRJEB29310, sample SAMD00008975) | mouse gut metagenome | study: EMG produced TPA metagenomics assembly of the Metagenome analysis of fecal microbiota from mouse which was promoted...
CCCGGAGCTTGTCCACAATGGCCTGGGTGTTGATATCGCCGCCGTGGATGATGATATCAGCCTGGGACAGGTATTCCAGCACCTCTGGCCGCAGCAGGCCGTGGGTGTCGGATAAAATGATGACACGTTTCATATACAGCCCCCGGTTTAAATCAGAATTCCCTCGCAGTGGTCGATTTCGTGCTGGATGATTTGTGCTATCCGGCCGGTGAAGGTCTTGAAACGGGTCTGGAACTGCTCGTTCTGATACTGCACCTTGATGGACTGCCAGCGCCTGGCCTTTCGGGTGCCAGTGAGGGAGAGACAGCCCTCCTCTGCCTCGTAGGGGCCGGACTTTTTGATGATCTCCGGGTTGAACATGACCATGTACTTGCCCTCGTTGTCAAAAACGATGATCCGCTTGCAGACGCCGATCATATTGGCCGCCATGCCTACACAGCCGTCCTTGTGGGCGGTCAGGGTGTCCAGCAGGTCTTGAGCGACAGGCAGGTCCTCCAGGGCGGCAGGTTCGGCCTTTTGGGAGAGGAACGTTTCATCTCGCATAATCTCTCGTACCATGGCATTGTACCTCCATTGCCTACTTCCCACAGGGGGAAATTTGTGGTATACTCATATAAAATAGCACGGGCAAGGGAAAAAGGCAACTTGTTCTGAGAACGGTGGGTGGCATGGAGAAAAGAGTAACCGAAGTGATGGCGGCGCTGATCTGGGAAGAGGACAGGTTTTTGATCTGTCAGCGCCCGGCTCATAAGGCTCGGGGATTGCTGTGGGAGTTTGTGGGCGGCAAGGTAGAACCGGGGGAGACAAAGGAGCAGGCACTGGTGCGGGAATGCCGAGAGGAGCTGGCCGTCACCATCTCAGTGGGTGAAGTGTTCATGGAGGTTGACCACGATTACCCGGACCTGAATGTACATCTGACGCTGTTCAATGCGGCAATCATTGAGGGAACGCCCCAACTGCTGGAATACAATGATATCCGCTGGATTGCAGTGGAAGAAATACTACAGTACATGTTCTGTCCGGCGGATGAGACAATTCTGAGGAAACTACAGCACGAAAATGTATGAATAAAATAGTCTGGTCTAGTTGCTGAATTATCAAAACTGAATTGTCTAAATTGCTGCACTTTGCCATGTAAATTTCTCTACTTTCAAATTGATTTTCGCTCGACTTTCTCTCCCTCGTTCGGTATTGTGTTGGTTGCGAAAGACGCCAAAATATACTGAATACAGGAGGAAAATATGATCAACAAGAAAAAGAGCATCGCCGTATTGGTAACAGTTGTCCTCGCAATCGCCCTCGCTGTCCCTGCTGTCGCAGTGGAAACCCCGGCCATCCGGGTAAGTAGCTACAAAGGCAGCACCTTGGAAGTGGGAGAGAGAAGTGGCCTGATCATTGGCCCAAGCGGGACGGAGTACACTGTCACCTCCAGCGACCCGGACATTGTAGCGGTGGAACAGGTACTCACCTTCTGGGTTGCTGTCGCCAAGTCAGAAGGAACTGCAGAGATTACTGTCTCCAACAATTCCGGGGAGTGCGGAGCCGTGACGCTCACGGTCGGTGCAGCCGCTGACCCCGCCCCGCCCGTTGAGGATGATAACACTGGACTGACTGACAACATGGAGATACGACAGGAGATGATCCGCCTGATTAACCAGACCCGTAAGGTTAATGGGGTGTCAGAACTGTCGGTCAATGAAGCCCTGATGAATGCCGCACAAGTCTGCTCCAACCGGCGCTACACCTGGCATCATGCTCCGGAGGAAAGCAAGGCTGCTGCCGACGCTGGCTACCCCTATGGCTTCGGAGATAACCTGACCGTGTTTACTGGCACAGCCGATGCCGCTCAGCGCGCCGTCGACAACTGGATCAACTCCCTCGGACACTTCGAGACCATGATCGACCCGAGATGCGACTGCATCGGCGTGGGTGTGACCCAGCACGATGGGGTTACCTATTGCTATATGTTCGTCGGGATACCCAACAGCGTCAATTTCTATGCATAACCAAATATGAAACGAAGCGGTGCGCTCCGGATTGAACTGCACCCTTGATGATATTGTTGAGATTACTACTGACAAGCCTAACGATTTAGGAGGAGAGGACAGATGAATAAACAACAGCTTGCATCGAAGATTTGGGAATCCGCCAACAGGATGCGCTCTAAAATTGAAGCAAATGAGTATAAGGACTATATCCTCGGCTTCATTTTTTATAAATTCCTTTCGGATAAAGAGGTCAAATATCTGAAAGAAAACGACTGGACGGACGAATACCTCCCGGAACTCAGCGAGGAGGACAGCGAAACCGTTGAGAGTATCCAGAAAAACCTGGGGTACTTTATTGCCTATGAAAATCTTTTCTCTAGTTGGATTGCCAAGGGCATCGACTTTTCCGCTGAGAATGTGACGGATGCGCTTTCCGCGTTCAGCCGCCTCATCAATCCTACCCACAAAAAGGTATTCGACAATATTTTTGCCACCCTCCAGACCGGGCTTTCCAAACTGGGCGAGACCTCCGGCGCACGAACGAAAGCGATCCGCGACCTGATCTACCTCATCAAGGATATTCCCATGGACGGGAAGCAGGACTATGATGTCCTCGGATTCATCTACGAGTATCTTATCAGCAATTTTGCTGCTAATGCGGGGAAAAAGGCGGGCGAATTTTATACGCCACATGAGGTTTCTCTTTTGATGTCTGAAATTGTTGCCCATCACTTGAAAGGCCGGACAGAGATCAAAATCTACGACCCCACCAGCGGTTCTGGCTCCCTGCTCATCAATATCGGCAAATGCGCCGCTCGGTATATGGGCAGCGGCGACCGCATCATGTATTACACCCAGGAGTTGAAGGAAAACACCTACAACCTTACCCGGATGAACCTTGTCATGCGTGGGATACTGCCGGATAACATCATGACCCGGAACGGCGACACGTTGGAAGAAGACTGGCCGTACTTCGATGAAAATGACCCGGTACATACCTATAACCCGCTCTATGTGGACGCGGTCGTCTCCAATCCACCCTATTCCCAGGCGTGGAACCCGGCGGACAAAGAAGGCGATCCCCGATATGCCAACTACGGCTATGCGCCAAAAGGAAAAGCGGACTTCGCGTTTTTGCTGCATGACTTATTCCACGTAAAGCCGGACGGGATCATGACCATCGTTTTGCCCCACGGCGTTTTGTTCCGCGGCGGCGAGGAAGGCACGATCCGTAAAAAACCTCATTGAGAAAAATCATATTGACGCGATTATCGGCCTGCCCGCGAACATCTTTTTCGGAACAGGCATCCCCACCATCATCATGGTGCTGAAGCAGAAGCGGGACAATACGGATGTGCTGATCGTGGATGCCTCCAAGGGCTTTGCGAAGGCCGGCAAAAACAACGTCCTCCAGGCCTGCGACATCAAACGAATTGTGGATGTTGTGACGAGCTCAAAGAAAGTCGAACGGGATGACATCCGCGCCAACGATTACAATCTGAATATTCCCCGGTATGTGGATTCTTCGGAAAAGGCGGAGAGCTGGGATATTTTTGCTTCCATGTTCGGAGGTATCCCGGACAGTGAGCTGCAAGAGCTTCATCCGTATTGGTCTGCGTTTCCCGGCCTGAAAGAAAACCTCTTTGCTTCGGACAATGGTGCATACTGCCGCCTGATTGTGCCGGATTTAAAATCATCCGCCCGGTCGCCCCCGGCTGTGGTCTCCTTCCTCAGCCGCTATGAAACGGCGTTCCACGACTTCGACGATGTGCTGCGGGCTGAGCTCCTGGACGGGATGCGGACACTCAACACCTCCCAGGAGGAAACCGTGTTGAGCGACGCCATCTTCTCCCGGCTGGACGGGATTCCCCTCGTGGACCGTTACGGCGCTTATCAGCTTCTGGACGATGAGTGGGGGCGGATCGCCGTTGACCTGGAAATCATTCAGACAGAGGGCTTTGACGCCACAAAACAGGTTGACCCAAACATGGTGTCCAAAAAGAAGGACGGCAAGGATCAGGAAGTACAGGAGGGCTGGGCCGGGCATGTCATTCCCTTTGCCCTGGCGCAGGAGGTTTTGCTGCCGGACGCTTTGGCTGCGCTGACGGAACTGGAAGCCCGTTTGACTGAAATTTCCGGGGAATACGAAACGCTTCTGGAAGAATTAAGCGAGGAGGATAAGGAGCAGGACTTTGTAAACGAGGGCAAAGACGCCTTTGTCCCTGCGGAAGTGAAGAAGGCGCTGAAAGCAAAGGAGGCCGAGCCGCAGACGCTGGCAATTCTGAAAAAGGCTGATGCCCTTATCACAGAGGAAAAAACGCTCCGGCGGCAGATCAAAACCGATTCCGCCGCGCTTCATGCCCGGACGAAAGAAGTAATCGAGGGGCTTTCCGATGAAACGGTGCTGGAGCTTCTGCAAAGAAAGTGGATCACACCCATTACCGGCGCTCTCCGCTCTCTGCCTGATACGGTGCTTGCGGAGTTTACCGGCAAGCTGGAGGCCATCTGCAAGAAATATGAAACGACCTTTGCCCAGGTTGAGGAGGAAATTGCCGATACGGAACGATCCCTGATCTCACTCCTGGATGATCTGACCGGCAGCGAGTTCGACATGATGGGGCTTGCGGAGTTCAAAAAGCTGCTGGGGGGTGAATAATATGCAGGAAAAGGCCAGGGTTCCGGCCATTCGCTTTGCCGGATTTACAGATGCTTGGGAACAGCGTAAGCTGGGGGAATGCTTTTCTGAGAGAATTGAGAGCATGCCAGGAGGAGAGCTTCTCTCTGTCACAATTAGTGAGGGAATAAAAAGGTTTTCCGATCTTGGAAGGCACAATAATTCCAACGAGGACAAGTCAAAATACAAGAAGGTGTGTATTGGGGATATAGCTTACAATTCTATGAGGATGTGGCAAGGAGCCAGTGGATATTCTCCCTATGAGGGCATTGTAAGCCCTGCATATACGGTACTTGCGCCAAATCCGGGTATCAATTCACAGTGTTTAGCTTATCACTTCAAATTGCCAGAGATGATACATACTTTTCAAATCAATTCTCAGGGAATTACATCAGACACTTGGAATTTGAAATTTCCAGCGTTGAGTGAGATAGAAATTTTTGTATCTGCGGATGAACGAGAACAGGAGAAAATTGCAGGTTTCTCCCGCCATCTCGACCACCTTATCACCCTTCATCAACGTAAGTATTCACGGCTATGCAATGTGAAGAAATCCATGCTCGAAAAGATGTTCCCAAAAGATGGGGCCAGTGTGCCGGAGATCCGTTTCGCAGGATTTACGGACGCTTGGGAACAGCGTAAGCTATCAGAGATTGCCGATAAAGTCACGGAGAAGAATGTGGGACTACAATTTGTTGAAACATTCACGAACTCCGCTGAATTTGGAATAATCAGCCAAAGAGATTTTTTTGACCACGACATCGCAAAACTGGACAGCTTGGGCGGGTATTATATCGTGCGAGACGAGGACTTCGTATATAATCCCCGCATATCGACTTCCGCACCCGTAGGCCCAATAAATCGCAACAAACTGGGCAGAACTGGCGTAATGTCGCCGCTTTACACTGTATTTCGTCCACATGATATTGATGCTACTTACCTTGAACACTTTTTCAAATGCGGCTATTGGCATTCCTTTATGAACTTCAATGGCGACACTGGTGCAAGGTCTGATAGGTTTTCGATTAAGGATGAAGTGTTTTTTCAAATGCCTATACCAATGCCGCAGATTGAGGAACAGATAAAAATCGGGAAATACCTGACCCACCTCGACCACCTTATCACCCTTCATCAGCGTGAGTTAGAGCGGCTGCAAAATATCAAGAAATCCTGCCTTGAAAAAATGTTTGTCTGAGGCGGAAAGGAGGACGCATGGCATTCACGAAGGAGGCCGATTTTGAGGCCGCGCTGATCAAAATGCTGTCTGAACACGGCTGGGAAAAGGAAGTTCTGAATAATTATACAGAGCAGCAGCTTATTCAGAACTGGGCGGACATCCTTTTCCAGAACAACAGGGGTATCGACCGCCTCAACGACTATCCGCTGACTGAGGGCGAGATGCAGCAGGTGCTGGAGCAGATCGCCACCCTGCGAACGCCGCTCAAACTCAACGGCTTCATCAATGGGAAAAGCGTAACCATTACGAGGGATAACCCCAATGATACCCAGCACTTCGGCAAAGAGGTCTCTCTGAAAATCTATGACCGCCGGGAGATCGCCGCAGGTCAAAGCCGTTATCAGATTGTCCGGCAGCCCCGGTTCCCCAGCAAGTCCAAGCTGCTCAATGACCGCCGGGGCGACCTGACGCTTCTGATCAACGGGATGCCTGTCATCCATATCGAACTGAAAAAGAGCGGCGTTCCCATCAGCCAGGCTTGCAATCAGATCGAAAAATACGCTGCGGAGGGCGTTTTTACTGGGCTGTTCTCTCTGGCACAAATTTTTGTCGCCATGAACCCGGAGGAAACCGTCTATTTCGCCAATCCCGGCCCCGAAGGGAAGTTCAATCAGAGCTATTTCTTTCATTGGGCAGATTTTGACAACGAACCCGTCAACGACTGGAAGGTGATTGCCTCCACGCTGCTATCCATCCCTATGGCGCACCAGCTGATTGGTTTTTACACGGTCGCGGACGAGGGAGACGGCGTTCTGAAGGTGATGCGGAGCTATCAGATCTACGCCGTCAACAAGATTTCCGACAAGGTCGCGAGAACCAAGTGGGAGCTTGGCGGACAACGGGGCGGCTTTGTCTGGCATACCACCGGCTCCGGTAAAACGATGACATCCTTCAAGTCAGCGCAGCTGATTGCCTCGTCCAAGGACGCCGACAAGGTGATTTTCCTGATTGACCGCATTGAGCTGGGGACCCAGAGTCTCAAAGAGTACCGGGGCTTTGCCGACCAGAACGAGGAGATACAGGCAACCGAGAACACCCATGTTCTGATTGCAAAGCTCACCAGCCCCGACCCTGCCGACACCTTGATCGTGACCTCCATCCAGAAGATGAGCAATATCAGAGATGACACCGAATACACGCTGAATGCCGCTGATCTTGCGCTGATGCAGTCCAAGCGGATCGTGTTTATTGTGGATGAGTGCCACCGCTCCGTCTTTGGCGAGAACATGATGCCTCGGATCAAGCGGACCTTTCCACGCGCCATCTTCTTCGGCTTTTCCGGAACACCCATCCAGGATGAGAACCAGAAAAAAGGCAGCATCACCTCCACGATTTTCGGAGATGAGCTGCACCGTTACAGCATTGCGGATGGTATCCGTGATAAAAACGTGCTGGGATTTGACCCTTACAAGGTACTGACCTATAAGGACGCTGATCTGCGCGAAAAAATTGCTCTTGAGAAAGCTAAGGCGAAAACAGTGCCGGAAGCCATAGCGGACCCAAAGAAAAGCAAAGTCTACTACGAATATATGGCAAAGCCGATGGCGGGCAGCGAAACCGACTCCGGGACTTATGTCAAAGGGATTGAGGATTATATCCCGGACAGCCAGTATGAGCGGGAACAGCACCAGAACATGGTGGTACAGGACATCCGTGACAATTGGATCACGCTGAGCCACAACGGTAAATTTCACGCAATCTTTGCGACGGCCAGTATTCCGGAGGCCATTCAATATTACCAGCTTATCAAGGACGCTATTCCGTCCTTAAAGGTGACCGTCCTGTTTGACCCCAGTATTGATAATAACGGGAACGGTATCATCAAGAAGGACGGTCTTGAAAAAATCATACTGGACTATAACAGACGCTATGGGCAGGACTTCACAATCCCCACCTTCGCCAAAATGAAGAAGGATATTTCCGCTCGCCTTGCCCACAAGAAACCCTATGAGCGTATCGAGCAGACCCCTGATCTGCAAATCGACCTTTTGATCGTGGTGGATCAGATGCTGACCGGGTTTGACTCCAAGTGGATCAACACGCTCTATATGGACAAGATTTTACGGTACGAAAACATTATACAAGCTTTTTCACGGACAAACAGACTGTTTGGCCCGGAGAAGCCTTTCGGAACGATCCGCTATTACCGGCATCCGCATACAATGGAACGGTTGGTTGAAGCGGCAGTCAAGCTATACTCCGGCGACAAACCTCTGGGCCTTTTTGCGGAACGGCTGGACAAAAATCTTGAGGGAATGAACTTTATCTTTGCCCAGATCAAGGATTTGTTTGAGCAGGCCGGAGTTGAGAATTTTGCTCATATACCGCCGGAAGTCGTTGACCGAAAGAAATTTGCCAATTTGTTCAAGGCGTTCAACGACTATCTGGAAGCGGCAAAGGTGCAAGGGTTTGTGTGGGAAAAGGCAGTTTATGAGTTTGAAAACGCCGATTCCGGGAAAAAGAGGCAGATCGAAGTTGCATTGAACGAGGTGACCTATAAAATCCTTGTTCAACGGTACAAAGAACTGTTTGGCCCCAGTGATGGCGCAGGGGGTACAGAAGATGTCCCTTACGACATTGATGGCTATCTGATCGCCATAGATACAGAAAAAATTGATGTGGACTATATGAATTCCCGGTTTGAAAAATACTTGAAGTTACTACACCAACAGGGAACAAGCAACGATGCCTTGAAACAGGCCGAAGATGAACTGCATAAAACCTTTTCAACGCTGTCCCGAGAGGAACAGAAGTTCGCAAATATTTTTCTACATGACATTCAGAGCGGCGATATTGAACCGGAGGACGGAAAGACATTCCGAGACTATATCACAGAATATCTGTCCAAAGCCAAGGATGACCAGATTCACCGTGTTGCAGTTGTTTTGGGGCTTGATGAAGATAAACTTCGCGCTATTATGGAAATTCGTGCTACAGACGCGAATATCAACGAATTTGGCAGATTTGACGCATTAAAGGCCACCGCCGACAAGAAGAAAGCAAAAGCGTATTTTGAATTTATTGAGGGCGTAAGCATCATCCCGCCAAAGGTTCCCATGAAGATCGACAAGCTGTTGCGCGACTTTATTCTGCGGGGTGGATTTGATATTATTTTGCCCGAACCTGACGCCTAAAATGAGTAATAGCTGACTGAAAGTAGGAGCTGAGGGGACACCCCAGCTCCTGCTTTTGCTTGGGAACAGCGTAAGTTTGGTGAAATCGTAGACAAATATGAAGATCCTTTTCACAGTTATGTTGAAAAGGGACAGGAATTTGAAACGGCTCAAATGCACCGAGTGGCAGCAGGAAAATTTATCTTAAACATCACTTCTGGATGGGGACACGCTGTCGCAATTACAGACGAAAATGACTCCGGAAAATTTGTTCCTCATAGGTTTCCGCAGTTTTTATTCCACGAAAACATAGTTCCTTAATTTTTCAGGTACGTTATTGCTGATGAAAAATTTCGCCATCACTTGTGGCTGGTATCACCAGAGGGAGCTGGCCAAAACCGGGCATTGAAAATTGAAGAGATGCTGGGATATTCCATGACCTATCCCTCAAAAGAGGAACAAGAGCGAATTGCGATATTTTTCCGTCATCTCTACCACCTTAAGATACTTGAAACCACCACTAATACTTCTGTTGCAGATGAAGACAATGGAAATGTGATGTTCAAAACAATATAACAATTACGTCTATTTCAATTTGTTGATCAGAATAAGAGTAGGGGACGGAATGCTGCTACTAAATAAAACACCTTATCTACCGAGTAATTCCTTATTAATCCTTAAAAATCATTGTGTATTTTAGAAAGCTATGTTATAATTCACAAAAATGGATTATGCACTGCTATGAAACGGAGGGAATCTCGTGGATTCGAGAATTGAACGATGGTGCTCAATGAAAGAGATTACCGAATATCTTGGGGTAAGTCGCGATACTGTACTCAATTGGATAGAAAAACGAAATATGCCCGCAGCAAAGATAGGGCGCCTTTGGAAATTTAAAATTACTGAGGTAGATGCCTGGATGAAATCAGGTAAGGCCGCTGAATAAAAGGCGCTTTGGTTTGCATGGAATTCTTTATGCTTGACAACCGAAGTTGGTGTAGGTATGAATGATAGAAAATACAATTTTATAGATTTGTTTGCTGGAGCTGGAGGACTGTCAGAAGGCTTTATCTCACAGGGAGACTTTGTTCCCGTCGCTCACGTGGAGATGAACAAATACGCTTCCGAAACACTGAAGACCAGAGCATGTTATTACTATTTGGTTGAGAATAATTTGCTAAATACTTATCATAGTTACTTAACTGGACAAATCAATCGTGAGCAGCTATACGCAAATGTTCCTGATGGTCTGCTTGATACCATTATTAATCAAGAAATCTCATCAGATAGCGTGAATAGAATATTTCAAATTATAGACAGAATTGTTAATGTTCATAATTTGGGAGAAATTGACTTGATTATCGGAGGCCCTCCGTGTCAAGCCTATTCACTTATGGGACGTGCAGTCGACGCAAAAAATATGCAAAAAGATCCCCGGAACTACTTGTATAAACAATATATTAAGTTCCTGACCCATTACAGGCCCAAAGCATTTGTATTTGAAAATGTTCCGGGTATAGTTACAGCCGGAAAAGGTGAGCGATTTAAACGAATAATTGGAGCTTTCCGTACAGCAGGATATAATGTTGAGTATCATATACTAGATGCGTATGATTATGGTGTTCTGCAGCAAAGAATGCGCATGATTATATTTGGATGGCGCAATGATCTTCAGTATCATTATCCATTTCCCCCAGTGATTCACCGCAAGGTCACTGTAAATGCGTTGCTTAGAGATTTGTCACCCCTCGCTCCCGGAGAGGAACGAAATAGGTATTCGCCTGGTCGTCCCTCCAGATATTTAAAAGATACAGGGATCAGAAAGCCTGGGGATGTTCTGACTTTACACATGTGTCGGATACATAACCAAAACGATCTTGATATTTATCGTCATATAATCGAAGCATGGAACAACGGTCACAATCGGTTAAAGTACTATGGCCTACCCGAAGAGTTGCGTACACGGCAAAATGAAACATCATTCGTTGATAGATATAAGATTGTTGCTGGTGATATGCCCTATTCTCATACAATGATTGCTCATATTGCAAAAGATGGGCATTATTTTATACATCCTGATATAAATCAATGCAGGTCAATTTCAGTTCGTGAAGCAGCCAGAATCCAATCATTCCCCGATGATTTCTATTTTGAGGGACCGAGATCGGCTAAGTTTACCCAAATCGGCAACGCTGTCCCGCCACTTATGGCACAGGCACTCGCACAGGAAATTGCTCAAATGCTGGCTCAGGAAGGAGACCCCTAATTATGAAAATAAGTATGCCGTTTAAACCAAAAGCGCAGATTTTATTGCAGCTTGGCGAGCAGCTAATTAAAAGTGAAAGTGTTGCTATAGTTGAATTAATTAAAAACGCATACGATGCAGATGCAAAAAGGGTATCTGTTTCCATGATGGATATTGATGATCCTCAAAACGGCTATATAGAAATAATTGATGATGGTGTTGGCATGGATTTGTGGACAGTCCAGAATATCTGGATGGAGCCTGGAAATACCCATAAGAAAAATATTGTTTCTGCGTCGGAACGCTCATCACTTAACAGGCTTCCCATTGGCGAAAAAGGTATTGGACGATTTGGCGTTCATAAACTTGGAAAAAGAATTGAAATGGTTACCCGCAGTTCCAATGATCAAGAAGTATATGTCTCTATTGATTGGAATACCTTTGCTAATGCAAAATATTTGGAAGATGTGCAGGTCGTTATTGAAGAGCGTACTCCTGAAATATTTATTGGTGACAAGACTGGCACAAAACTATATATTTCCGATCTTTCCGCCTCTTGGACCAGGGGCATGCTTAGGAGCGTCTATCGCTCTGTAACTTCTTTGAGTTCGCCATTTAACTCCATCGACGCTTTTAGAGTAAAGTTCAGAACAAACAGAAAAGAGTGGCTCGAAGGTCTATTGTCTTTTGATGATATTAAGCGATATGCATTATATACAGGAACCATGGAAATTGAAGGTAACTATATTACAAAATTTACTTATCAATTTACACCCTTCGATGCAATGACAGGACTCAAACCAAGAACCTTTGAAATTTGCACCCCAGTTCCAATGATTCAAAAGCCTAATGAAAAGCGTGGCGAAGTCCGTAAAATTGATATAAGTAAGTTCTGCATTGGTAGAGTCAAAATTAACTTGTTGGTTTTTGATAGAGACTCAGCATTCCGAGCCAGATTTATTGAGGATAAACGCACATATGGAACGTATCTCGACGAAAATGGTGGTATTCGCGTGTTCCGAGATGGGGTTCGTATCTATGACTATGGTGAGCAGGGTAATGATTGGCTTGGTCTAGATAGCAGCCGAATTAATACGCCGGGGAAATATCTGAGCAATAACCTTGTCCTTGGCGCTGTACAGCTGGAACGGGAATTCAGTGGTGACTTACAGGAAAAAGCAAATCGGGAGGGCTTTATCGAAAATGCAGCATATATGGAATTTCGTGACGCTGTAAGTTATGCAATCAATTACTTTACAGCACAGAGAAATATTGATAAAGAATCTCTCAGAGTTTATCTTAATGGGGGCAAAAAAGAGCCTGTTAAAGAAGACGTCAGCGTAATTCGGCAAAAAATTGCAGTATATATCAAAGATGAGAAAGAGCGCAAAGAAATTGACCATTATTTAAAGCGAATTGAAGATGATTTCGGGTATATTCGAAAAATGTATCTAAAGACTGCAAGCGCTGGTATGAGTTACGGGGTCGTAATTCATGAAATTGAAAAGGTAATTGCAGAACTAAATAAAGCTGTCAAGACAGAAAATACCTCTGCGCAGATAAAAGGTCTTGCAAAGCATTTATCACGTTTAGTTGATAGCTATGCGGAACTCTTACGAAATCGAACTAAAAGTCAGAACCGTCTTCGAGATATAATAAATCAAGCGGTATTTAGTCTAAAATACCGCTTGGATGCTCATAAGATTAATATGGAATGTTTGACCGATCTTGTTGAAGATGATTATGTCGAATGTGCGTCAAATTTAATTGTCGGTTCTATTATCAATATCATAGACAACTCAATTTGGTGGACCACATATGCTGAGGTTCCACAGCGCTATATCATCATCAAGGTAACGAAAGAAATCGATGGCCATTTAGCAATTGTTCTCGCTGATAATGGCTGTGGATTTACTATCGCTCCTGAAGATGCAATAAAACCTTTTGTCAGCACTAAACCAAGCGGAATGGGGCTTGGACTAAATGTTGTGAATGAGATAATGCTTTCACAAGGAGGAATGCTGACATTCCCTGATTATGGAGATGTAGAACTTCCAAACAGATATAAAAACGGAGCAATTGTTGCTCTGGTATTTAAGGAGGGTTTGTAATGTTATTTCCACGCTGTGGTAAAGTTTTGGTTATTGATGATCAAATTACAGAAGCAATGCCTTTGCTTAATCTTCTTGGGAAAAAAGGAGTACCGGCAATGTATTATTCCGGCAATTTATCTGAATTGCCGGAGACTCCCTTTGATGAGATCAGATTGGTCTTTTGTGATTTAAAATACAATGTAGCTGCTGATGCCAAGAGTGTTGCTTCTACTGTCATTTCAATATTAAAGGCTCTGATTTCTGAAAAAAACGGGCCGTATATTCTTTTGGCATGGAGTGCTCATGGTGCAGATTATTTAGAAGAACTCAAAATTACACTTGACTCAACAAAAATTAAACCGGAGTTTATTTTACAGTTGGATAAAAGTGAGTTTTTCTCTTCACAGGATAATGATACATGGTTTGATGAAATGATAGACAGTGTGTCCAGGCTTGAGTTAGACGCAGAAGACGAAGTTCAGGTGAAAAAATTAATTGAGGAAAAGGTGAACTCTTTTAGATCCTCACAAAAAATCCCCAACACTGATGCTCTGGAAAATATAGAAAAAAAGCTTGCAGAGGAACTGAAAAAAGCAAATCTGTTTCATCTTTTTGTTTTGTGGGAAAACACGATTGCTGCATCGGCCATTGAAACCGTGAACAGTATCTATGACGCCATTCCTGATAGTATACCTGTAAACAAAAAGCTCCGTGCTATGTTGTTTTATTTGGCTCGTTATAGACTTGAGCAACAAATGGAAGGGGCTGATGAGAAAGTAAAATTCCAGGCAGCGATGGATTCATTGAATGAAATTTTCGCATATTTTTATTTTGAGCAAGTTCATGCACTATCGTTTGAGCAAGTCGAACTTGATAAAATCCAAGATATTCAAGAAATCAGAGCTTTATCTGATGCCAAGTTCAATCAATGGAAAATGCTTGCTTCTGGTACCAAGGGACATCATCCTGGAAATATTTATCATGATTCAGAGAAATATTTCCAATATCATGGATTAATAAAGCCGGATGCGTTTACAAAAGCAGCAGAGTATAAAACAATAGTTGCAGAACTTGAAGGGAACACCAATATTCGATATATTTTGGTGGATGTAAGTTCTGATTGTGATATTGCACAGAAAAAGATATTTGTTTCTCGTGTCGTCCCGGGGATTATGATTCCGACAGATACTATGAAAGTTTATCAAGAGACAAAAAAACTTAAATCTGGGGCCCCGGATTATATTTTTAGTCTCTGTCCTGTCGAATTTGAAGGAAAAAGCTGGTATATAGCATTTAACGTAAATCAGATGTTTTCGCTTCAAATGGACAAGCTGACAGACGATAGTTTGATGTGTGCGCTTACTGGCACATACATAACCAGTCTAAAGCAATGTGCTGCAGCTTGCGTTTCAAAACAGGGAATTGCAGTTTTTGGTGGAAATCGTTAATTACAGAAAGTACTTATTACGAACAAATGGTATATCAAATATTTTCTCAGCAACTCAACAGACTGCCGTTCAGATTAATGAAACTGGGCATAATAATAATGAATGTGGCTCACATAAAAGCTGTGCTTGGAGAAAGACTCAGGGTGGATTATAGGTGAGCTAGTCAGAATGGGTATCTAGCAATTGGTACCTACACCGATTGTTAATTATTTTACAAACAGCACATCGTTATGATAGTCCAGATATTCTCCCATGTTTCCCCTAACAAACAGCTCAAATCGCATATCTTTGGATAGCCTGAGACGCTTAACATTTTCTACTCCGATGAAAGAGGATAAAAAAATCCTGCCCTGCCTGTCAAAGGTAATGAGACCGCTATCAAATAACCTGTCATATGTAGCACTGAGGAGAAGTCCGTTATCGACACTCAAACGTTCTTTATTGGAACTGACCGCCCAGGGCTTGATGTGGCTTGCGACAAGTAGTTTTGGATGACTGATACCTGTTATTATGCAGTGTCCGTGGTATTTTTCAAAGAGAGATTTTCTAAAGACGCCTTGCCCTGTTCGTGACTGAATGATTGATTTTCTCTCGGTTTCGGGGATTTTGTCATCCGCCTTTATCTTCTCAATATAAGCGACGTCGTCCGCGTCTTCAGTTACGGCGTTGATAAAATATCGATATTGCTTAAGTGCATTACTATACATGTGATTTCCACGAGTATTCTTTGCAATAAAATCAGGATCACCCAAGGTAAGTGCAATTGCAATATCCAACTCAAAAGGAGGCATGTTTTCAAGCGGCTTTTGTATTACGCCTTTCTGGTACATTTCCTTCGAAATTGTACTAACTGCACTGGAGTATTTTTTAATAGAACTCTCGGAAAGTTCGGTGTTCTGGGTTAGCCAATCAGAGAACGGATTGCTAGGTACTACAGATGCAGGCTTATCAATGTCTTTTATCTCTACCATCAGAGGTCATCTCGCTTTCTCATTTGAATAAAAAGAATAGTCTAAACGAAGCGGCTATGTTATGATAACGGCATAGCTGTATCAAGCCAGCGTTTCCGGAAGATACAGCGCCTGTCCAAAAGAAAAGGATCGTCCCGGATAGTTTGTTTTGCCAATCTGGGGTGGGCCGTTGGTGTCTCCGCAGCTACCCGTCAGCAACATTCCCAGGTCGTGGAAACCAATATAATCCACCAAGGCAAATTTGTAGTAGGATTCTGCCTGCTGGAAGATCCAGAAAAAGGTGTCCGCCGCAGTTATCAGGAGGGCACAATCCTTCGCTGGGTACTATTCGTAGCGGCCCAACGGGGCTCCAGGTCCTCCTCTGCGATGCAGTAGAACCGTTCAATAAACACCTTGATCTGGGCCAAAAGAGTCCAGAAATACAGCGGTGCGGCAAACACGATGCAGCCCGCCGCCTTAACCTGCGAAACCAGGCCTTTAAAAACGTCCTGCTGAACGCACATCAGGGAGGCGGTCTCCACCCTATGGCTCGCAGCCTCTGTCCCACGGGTGAAAGCCGCCACAAGCTGGACGGTATTACTTTTGGGACGGCCTCCGCCCAGGACGATCAGAATTTGTTTTCCCATATTGCTTCGCTCCTGTCAGTTGAAATTTCCAGTTGTTTGAGAAATATATCGTAGTTTTCTACGGATAGCTCCGTCTGAAAGCGGTAGTCCAGCTGGTCAAATGCCCAGATATCTGCCCGCTCTGTGACGTTATTTTCCGCCAACCAGCGCACCATCTGACTCCGAGCCATTTTACACATGGTACCTTTCTCGATACTCTTGCCGTTTTTCCATTCCCCAAAGCTACAGGTAACAAATTGAACGGTTTGGGGCAGACGGGATTCCACTGCCTTGCTATACTCTTTGGAGGCCAGGTTCAGCACAAGGTCTGTCTCCGCGGCCAGCTGCCGAGCCAAGTGGTCACCTCAGAACTGATATAGCTCCCAGTAGCTGTCCACTGACAGCTTGGCCTGCATCTCCAGCTGGTAGGGAGTCACGCCGTCGAAAGTCTGCAGCAGGCAATAGAAACCGGAGAGAATACGCAGATGCTCCCGGAGGTAATCCAGGTGGGCTGTCTCTATCACACTGGGGGCCATGTAGCGGTACTGGATATGGAGAGCATGAAACAGCCCAACGCCCATGTATTGTGCAGCAGCGTACAGAATGTGGCACTCCACCTGTATAGTTTCAAAGATGCTGCTTTCGATTACCTTTGATTAGAGAGGAGAGAAATATGGCAGATGTTCATACCCCCGCACAGCGGAGTTACAACATGTCTCGCATCCGTGGCAAGAACACAAAGCCCGAAGAAATTGTTCGTAAGTACCTTTTTTCTATGGGATTTCGGTACAGGAAAAACGACGCCAGACTTCCTGGAAAGCCGGATATTGTGTTGCCCAAATATAAGACTGTAATTTTTGTGAATGGTTGTTTCTGGCATAGACATGACGGCTGTAAGTATTTTGTCTGGCCCAAAAGCAACGAAGAATTCTGGAAGGACAAGATCCTTTCAAATGTAGAACGGGATAAGCG
>ERZ777011.2102-NODE-2102-length-17332-cov-2.635585_pt1 | contig 17332 bp, 14 predicted proteins | sample MGYA00374964_ERZ777011 | MGnify/ENA primary metagenome ERZ777011 (study PRJEB29310, sample SAMD00008975) | mouse gut metagenome | study: EMG produced TPA metagenomics assembly of the Metagenome analysis of fecal microbiota from mouse which was promoted...
GGGCGAAGAGACCTATCTCCACACGGAGACCGCTATTTATATGGACGAACTGGAAGAGAAGTTAGAGGAGAAACATATAAAAACGGCAGAGGGGGAGAAAGAAGATGCGCTTACCGGTGTTTTCCACAAGTTCTATTTCGAAGAGCGCATGCAGATCATCGATCGTTCGGAAGTCGTTCCGGTTGCGGTAATCAATGCCAATATCAATGACTGGAAATATGTAAACGATCATTTCGGAGATGAGGAAAGCGACCGCCTGATCAAGACGATTGCAGGTATATTAAAAAAAGAAGCGAAAGCGGATTATGTGATCGGCCGCGTAGACGGAGACGTCTTTATTGTGCTGATACCGATGGCGGACGATGGGGAGGCGGAAGCATACTGCGAAAGAGTGCAGGCGGCCTGCCTGAATTTTGATGATGAGATCCTGGCGCCTTCCGTTGCCTGCGGCATCGTCTATAAGACGAATGTGGAGGAAACGATAGCGGATAAACTGCCGGATGCGGAATATGAGATGTTCGACAACAAGTTCGAGATTAAAAACGCACCCGGATACAGAGAACGTCTGGAAAAGAGAAAATAAATATGACAGAAGATACGATCGGGGATGGGACTGCAGATGCGGCTTCATCCCCGCTTTCCTGTGACGATATGGAGGAGAGATTCGGCCTGTTTCCTTAGCGCCGACGGCTGATGAAGCGTTGCTGCCGGCATGATAGAGGCAGAAAGATCATCCCAATAAGCCGGGACAATATAATTATAAAAAAAGTATTAAATTCAATATTTTGGGAAATGATAAGAAAATAAGAGGAAAACAGAGAAAAAAAGAGATAAGCATATAAAAAAGTATAAAATACGGAATTATTTCCTGTTGCAAAGTAAAATGGATGAAATTAATATAGGCTTATCGATTAGCACTCGACTAGAATGAGTGCTAACAAGGAAACAGCAAGAGAGCGGCGTCCGCCGAACTTAACGTGCGATGCAGCGTAAAATTGTGTATAATAGCATTTCATTATTTATTTTAAGGAGGCAGAACTATGAAATTAGCACCACTTGGCGACAGAGTCGTATTAAAACAGTTAGTAGCTGAGGAGACAACCAAATCCGGCATCGTTCTTCCGGGGCAGAGCAAAGAGAAGCCGCAGCAGGCGGAAGTCATTGCAGTAGGACCCGGCGGCGTGGTTGATGGCAAAGAAGTAAAGATGGAAGTAAAGGTCGGTGATCAGGTCATCTATTCCAAATATTCGGGAACGGAAGTCAAGATCGAGGAAGAAGAGTACATTATCGTAAAACAGAATGATATTCTGGCGATCCTTCAGTAAATACGTTTCCAAAAGCCGTTTGGTGAAACCGGAAAATGAGGATTCCGGTCCTTTGGAAACGGTAAATAATGAAACCGTGAATTTGTAAAAGAAGTAAAAAGAAGAGCAGGAGGCATATATTATGGCAAAAGAAATCAAATATGGTGCAGAAGCAAGAGCTGCATTGGAAGCAGGCGTAAATCAGTTATCGGATACCGTAAGGGTAACCCTCGGACCGAAAGGAAGAAACGTTGTTTTGGATAAATCATACGGTGCGCCGCTTATTACAAACGACGGTGTAACGATCGCCAAAGAGATCGAACTGGCAGACGCATTTGAAAATATGGGCGCACAGCTTGTAAAAGAAGTTGCAACGAAGACAAACGACGTAGCAGGCGATGGTACGACGACTGCAACCGTTCTGGCGCAGGCAATGGTAAACGCAGGAATGAAGAACCTGGCAGCAGGCGCTAATCCGATCATTTTAAGAAAAGGAATGAAGAAAGCTACCGATATCGCTGTAGAGGCAATCGCTAAGATGAGTTCCAAAGTAAACGGAAAAGAGCATATCGCAAGAGTTGCAGCCGTTTCTTCCGGAGACGAAGAAGTGGGCAAACTGGTAGCGGACGCTATGGAGAAGGTTTCCGGCGATGGCGTTATCACGATCGAAGAGAGCAAGACCATGTTAACGGAACTTGACCTTGTAGAAGGTATGCAGTTTGACAGAGGCTATATTTCCGCTTATATGGCTACCGATATGGATAAGATGGAAGCGGTGCTTGAGAATCCGTATATCCTGATCACAGATAAAAAGATTTCCAATATTCAGGAGATCCTGCCGATCTTGGAGCAGATCGTACAGTCCGGTGCAAAACTGCTTATTATTGCAGAAGACGTAGAAGGCGAAGCGCTTACAACATTGATTGTCAACAAGCTGCGCGGCACATTCAACGTAGTAGCTGTTAAGGCGCCCGGTTACGGCGACAGAAGAAAAGCTATGCTGGAAGACATCGCGATCTTAACAGGCGGTCAGGTGATCAGCTCCGAACTTGGTTTGGAATTAAAAGACGCGACAATGGAACAGCTCGGCCATGCAAAATCCGTTAAAGTACAGAAAGAGAATACGGTTATCGTAGACGGAGAAGGCGATAAAGAAGCGATCCAGGCCAGAATCGGACAGATCAAAAAGCAGATCGATGAGACAACATCTGATTTTGACAGAGAAAAATTACAGGAGCGTCTTGCGAAGTTAGCAGGCGGTGTTGCAGTTATTCGTGTCGGCGCTGCTACGGAGACAGAAATGAAAGAAGCGAAACTGCGTCTGGAAGATGCTCTGGCAGCGACAAGAGCAGCAGTGGAAGAAGGCATTATCGCAGGCGGCGGTTCCGCATATATCCACGCATCCAAAGAAGTTGCCAAACTGGCAGATTCCCTGGAAGGCGATGAGAAGACCGGTGCGCAGATCGTATTAAAGGCACTGGAAGCTCCTCTTTACCATATTGTAGCCAATGCAGGACTGGAAGGTTCCGTTATCATCAATAAGGTAAGAGAGTCCGAAGCCGGAATCGGTTTTGATGCATTAAAAGAAGAGTATGTAAATATGGTTGATGCAGGTATTCTGGATCCTGCCAAAGTTTCCAGAAGCGCACTGCAGAACGCGACAAGCGTTGCTTCCACATTGCTGACAACAGAATCCGTAGTTGCCAACATCAAAGAAGCAGAGCCCGCTATGCCTGCAGGCGGACCGGGTATGGGCGGCATGATGTAAAAATTTTCTTTCAAATTAAATGATTTATGAATAATAAAGGGGGACACGGGAGAGTATTTTCCGTGCCCCTTTTTTGTATTTTCAGGTCTGTTTATCCCGATAAACACTTACAATAAACAAAGGGACTTGAAGATTTTCTATTCTGAAAGTATAATATATAATACTAAGCAATAATCCGGAACACGAAAACGGAAATTAGCACGATCAAAACAAGGCGACTGGTGATGGGAATGGCAACAGAAGAAAAGAAGACCGAAGAAAAAAAAGAAGTTGTTTTTGACGATGGAAGAATTGAATCGATCGAGGAATTTCAGAGTCCTGAAGCGCTGTATCAGGAATTGATCAATCGCGTGCGCAAATACCATCCTTCCGATGATATTTCCCTGATCGAAAGGGCCTATGCGGAGGCCTATGAGGCGCATAAGGATCAGGTGCGTAAATCGGGTGAACCATATATTATCCATCCTCTTTGCGTAGCCATTGTTCTGGCGGATCTGGAACTGGATAAGGAGACGATCGTTGCGGGTCTTTTACATGATGTGGTGGAAGATACGCCGATAACGGATGAAGAGATCGAAGAGAGATTCGGGGCGGATGTCGCTCTTTTGGTAGATGGCGTCACGAAACTGGATAAATTGAATTTTCACGGGGATAACAGTAATGACAAGGATTCCGAGAAACTGGAGAGACAGGCGGAGAATCTGCGTAAGATGTTTCTTGCAATGGCCAAGGATATTCGTGTCATTATCATCAAACTGGCGGACAGACTGCATAATATGCGTACGCTGCAATACAGGAAACCCGAGAAACAGCAGGAAGTTGCAAGGGAAACATTGGACATTTATTCGCCGATTGCACAAAGACTTGGTATATCCAGGATCAAAGTGGAATTGGACGATCTGTCATTAAAATATCTGGAACCGGAAGCTTATTATGACCTGGTGGATACGATCGCAGTTCGTAAGAGCGTACGGGAGAAATATATCCAGTCTATCGTAGACGAAGTAAGCGAGCATATCAACCGGGCCGGTATCAAGGCACAGATAGACGGCCGTATCAAACATTTTTTCAGTATTTACAAAAAGATGAAGAATCAGAATAAAACGATCGATCAGATCTACGACCTGTTTGCGGTGCGGATTATCGTGGATTCGGTCAAAGACTGCTATGCGGCGCTTGGTGTGATCCATGAGATGTATAAGCCGATTCCCGGGCGTTTCAAAGACTATATCGCCATGCCGAAAGCCAATATGTATCAGTCTCTGCATACGACCCTGATCGGTTCCGGCGGACAGCCGTTTGAAATACAGATCCGTACGTATGAGATGCATAAGGCGGCGGAATACGGTATTGCCGCGCATTGGAAATACAAAGAGGCGTCCGATGGCAGGAAAGTAGAGACGCAGGAAGAAGAGAAGTTAGTCTGGATGCGGCAGATCCTGGAATGGCAGCAGACTGCGGAAGATAACAAAGAGTTTATGAAACTCTTAAAGAGCGATCTGAACTTATTCTCCGATCATGTGTACTGCTTTACGCCCACAGGAGACGTTAAAAATCTGCCTGCCGGTTCCACGCCGATCGACTTTGCCTACAGTATTCACAGTGCGGTCGGCAATAAGATGATCGGCGCCAGAGTAAACGGCAAACTCGTGACCAACGATTACGAGATCAAAAACGGCGACCGGATCGAGATCATGACGTCCCAGAATTCCAAAGGGCCAAGCCGTGACTGGCTGAACGTGGTAAAGAGCGCACAGGCGAAAAATAAGATTAATCAGTGGTTTAAGCAGGAATTAAAAGAAGATAATATCATAAAAGGCAAGGAACTGATTTTAAGTTACTGTAAGGCGAAATCGATCAATACATTGGATATTCTGATTCCGCAGTACGAAGAAGCCATTATGAAAAAATATGGTTTCAGAGACTGGGATTCCGTCTTGGCGGCGGTCGGGCACGGCGGTTTAAAAGAAGGTCAGATCATTAACCGGATGCAGGAGTTATACGACAATGAACACCGTAAGGAAATGACCAATGAGGAAGTGCTTGCCGAGATACAGGAAAGTGCACAGCATAACCGGATGCAGGTCAGAAAGAATACAGGCGGTATAACCGTAAAAGGGATCCATGATGTGGCTGTCCGGTATTCGAAATGCTGCAGTCCCGTGCCGGGAGACGAGATCGTCGGTTTTGTCACAAGAGGAAGAGGCGTTTCCATTCACCGTACCGATTGTATCAATATCCTGAATCTGCCGGAAATCGACCGTGTCAGACTGATCGATGCGGAATGGCAGCAGACAGAGGAAGAAAGCGGAGACGAGAAATACATTGCGGAGATCAGTATTTATGCGCATAACCGAAACGGCCTGCTGGCGGATATCTCCAAAGCGCTCACAGAGAAAAATATTGATATCCACTCGTTAAATACCAGACTGAATAAACATGCTACGGCTACGATCTCGGTCAGCTTTGAGATCAGAAGCAGAGAAGAACTGGATCGTGTCATCGATAAGATCAGAACGATCGAGAGCGTGATCGACGTCGAGAGAACGACGAGCTGACAGGTTTGAGAGCGGGTATCGTACCGGCTGGGAACGGAAAAGCTTATATGTACAGAAACGGAGGACAGTTCATTGGCGAATATAAAGATCGGCAGATTAATGCTCGGCATCTGCCAGACAAATTGTTATTTTGTATACAAAGAGGGAGAGAAGGATGTCATTTTCTTCGATCCGGCAGATAAAGGAGATTATATTTACGAGACGCTGCAAAACAAAGGCTTTCGGGTAGCGGGGATATTGCTGACACACGGACATTTCGATCATATCTGGGGAACGAACAAACTGCGGGAACTTTCAGGAGCGCCGATTTATGCCTATGAAAAAGAAAAGGCGCTGTGTGAAGATGCCGTGACGAATGTATCGGATCAGGTCGGAAGACCTTATACGGTGGTACCGGACAGATATCTGAAAGAAGGAGAGGAAATTACGATAGCAGGCATGACCTGTAAGCTGATCGCTACACCGGGGCACACGGTCGGAAGCTGCTGTTACTATTTCGAAGAAGACGGTATCCTGATAAGCGGTGATACGCTGTTTCAGGAGTCTGTGGGAAGAACGGATCTGGCGACAGGCAGCATGAGCGATATCGTTCGTTCCATTAAAGAGAAACTGTTCCTGCTGCCCGATGATGTAAAAGTATACCCCGGACACGGAGAAGTGACGGATATCGGGCATGAGAAAAAGTATAATCCGTTTGTGTCGTGACAGACATGATACAGATGAAGATGATAGCGTATAAATAAAAGAGATAAACTGATATCAAAAAAAGACATTATGAAAATGAAAAGATCTTTAAAAGCTTTAAAATTTGTTTATTTTTTCAGCTGCTTTTTTATCCTGTTTGAAAATACGTCATATGCATAATATCGACCCTTCGGCAGTCACTTATATCATACAGGCCGTGGCAGCAGTATTTATTGCGCCGTTTGATATTGAGATCCGTAACCAGATCGGTATCTCTGTGGAGGTAAACGAGATTGGAACAATAGCGTCCGTAGTTGAGAAACTGCTGAAAGAAGATGCCTATTCGAAAGAGAAGATGAAGGACATGCGCAGTAAATATCTGTATAATGTATCAGGAAGCGCCGACGTGGGAGCCTCTTATATCATCAACAGGCTGGTAGAGATGTCGAAGTCCTGATAAAAAAGCAGTTTTAGAGACATCCGCACATCTCATTTTGACAAGTATCGTTTTTCCTGATAGGATAAATAAAAGAGCATCAGCTCTGTTATTTTTTGTCTTGGTGTTCACGAAAATAAAAAGGAGAGAATAAATGAACAGACAGCAAAGCGATATCTTGAAAGCAGTCATGGAGAGTCCCGGAAGCAGTCAGCGGGAACTATCCCGCTTAAGCGGCCATTCTCTGGGCATCGTGAACCGATGCATACAGGAATTGCGGGCAGAAGGATATCTCGATAGCGACCTGCGTCCGACTGGAAAGACAAAGCGGGAGCTGCAGGAGAAGAAGCCGCATAATGCGGTGATCCTGGCGGCCGGTTTCGGTATGCACATGGTGCCGATCAATACGGAGACGCCCAAGGGACTGTTGGAAATAAAGGGCGAAGTGCTGATTGAACGCATCATCAGGCAGCTTCATGAGGCAGGGATACGGGAAATATACGTTGTGGTCGGTTTTCTAAAGGAACAATACGAGTATCTGATCGACTTATTTCAGGTAGAGCTGATCACCAATCCGGAATATGCCGTAAAAAACAATCTCCATTCGATGAAAAGAGTGCTGGAACATTTGTCGAATACTTATATCATACCGTGTGATATCTGGTGCAGATATTCACCGTTTAGCCGCCATGAACTGTATTCCTGGTACATGGTGGGCGACGGGGAGAGCACGGAGAGCAATGTGAGAGTAAACAGAAAACAGGAACTTGTTCTGGCGGATAAATATGCAGGCGGCAATGCCATGATAGGCATCTGTTATCTGCTGAAAGAAGAAGCGGCTGCGGTAAAGGAAAATATTCATGCGTTGTGCAGTAGGCCGGCATTTGATAAGGTATTTTGGGAAGAGGCGCTGTACTGCGGTGAAAGGATGCTCGTGCAGGCCAGGACGGTATTTTATCGAAATCAATACGTATGAACAGCTGCGCGCCATAGACGATAATTCCAATCAGTTAAAGTCGGATGCGATTGCCGTTATTGCGGATGTTTTAAAGGTAAACATGAAAGAGATCACAGATATCACTGTATTAAAGAAGGGGATGACGAACCGTTCGTTTCTGTTTGCCTGTCACGGCAGGAAATATATTATGCGGATTCCCGGAGAAGGAACGGGACAGCTGATCGACAGGAGTAAAGAAGCCGGAGTTTACAAGGCGATAGAGGGGCGGGGGATATGCGGTGAAAATCTTTATCTGAATCCCGAAAACGGCTATAAGATCACTAAGTTCATTGAAAACTCCAGAGTCTGCGATCCGTTTCATCAGGAAGACGTTATAAAATGTATGGACAAACTGAGGACATTTCATCAGATGGAGTTGACGGTGGACCATGAATTTGATCTGTTCGGACAGATTGCATTTTATGAATCCCTGCGGCAGGGAGCAAAGTCCGTTTATAAAGATTATGAACAGACGAAGGAGAATGTTTTTGCATTAAGGAAATATATTGACAGGTATGCAGGCAGGAAGTCGCTTACCCATATAGATGCGGTACCGGACAACTTTCTTTTTTTCCGGAATGAGAAGGGGGAGGAAGAAATCTGCCTGATTGATTGGGAATATGCGGCGATGCAGGACCCGCATGTGGATCTTGCGATGTTTTGCATCTATTCTTTTTATCAAAAGGAACAGATCGATGCGCTGATCGGCATTTATTTTAAAGAATCATGTCCGGTCGAAACACGGATCAAAATATATTGTTATATTGCGGTCTGCGGTCTTTTATGGAGCAATTGGTGCGAATATAAGAGAGCGCTTGGCGTGGATTTTGGGGAATACTCCCTGCGGCAGTACAGATATGCGAAAGAATACTACCGTATTGTCTGTGACATGACAGGGCAGGATTTTTCAGAAGAATGAAGCTGTAGAAAACAGTAAACAGGAAGAAAGACAGGGGCATAAAATGAGCTATCAGACTGATAATGCCATAATCATGGCGGCGGGGATATCGAGCCGGTTTGCGCCGATCTCCTATGAAAAACCGAAAGCGCTTATAGAAGTAAGGGGAGAAGTACTGATTGAGCGGCAGATCAGGCAGCTGCTGGAAGCAGGCATTCATGAGATCATCATAGTAGTCGGCTGCCAAAAAGAACAGTTCTTTTATCTGCGCGACCGGTATCCGGTAACCATCGTTGAAAATAAAGAGTATCTTGTAAGGAACAATCATTCGTCTGTTTATGCGGCGAGGGAATATCTGCGTAATACCTATATCTGCTCGGCGGATAATTATTTTGCGTTCAATCCGTTTGAAAAAGAGACGCAGGGCGCTTACTATGCCGCCGTGTTTTCACCCGGGGAAACCGGTGAATGGTGCCTTACGACAGACGCGGACGATTTGATCACGCAGGTTGCGATCGGCGGAAGGGCGTGCTGGTATATGCTTGGACATGCATTCTGGAGTGAGACGTTTAGCAGAAGTTTTCTGCGGATACTGGAAAAAGAATATGATAAAGAGGAAACGAAGACCAAGCTGTGGGAAGATATTTACAAAGAACATATCGGGGAACTGCCTATGAAAATACGGCGTTATCCGAAAGAACAGATCTATGAATTTGATTCTCTGGATGAACTGCGTTTATTTGACAGCAGCTATATAGAACATTCAGGTTCCCGCATCATGGAAAAGCTTGCCGCGGCTTTTGGCTGCCCGGAAAGCGCTTTTACGAATATGGAACCGTTAAAGAGCGGAAGCGGAGATATCATCGGTGTATTATTTCAATGTGGTGCGCAGCGCTATGCGTATTCATACGAGAAAGAAAGTATTACGATGACCGGTCACGTATGAAAATATAGTCTGCACTTTTTATGGGATGCAGCGTTTTGCAGCCGTCTAAAGAACGCAGAGGAAACGGAAAGGAATAGGAAGAAAATGAAAAAACAGGAAAAACTGCAGGATCAGATCGATTGGTTTTCTATGATCGTACCGTTATGTATCGTAATTATATTGTGCGCTGTCTTTATGATACTGCCGGGACAATCGGACGTTTTGATACAGGCCGTCAGGGGATTTCTGGGGGATGAAGGCGGTATTTATTATGCGGTACTTGGTCTGGGAATCTTTTTGTGTACGATGTATATGGCTTTTTCCAGATACGGCTCTATTAGACTTGGAAAAGAAACGGAAGTGGAGTATACTTCTTTTCAGTGGGGAACAATGATCTTTACCTCGACTATGGCGGCCGATATCCTTTTTTATTCGCTGTGTGAATGGGCTTTATATGCTAATGAACCTTATATAGAAGAGCTTGGCGGCATACAGAAATGGGCTTCTACTTATCCGCTTTTCCACTGGGGGCCGATCGCATGGAGCTTTTATATTGTGCTGGCGGCAGCATTCGGTTTCATGCTGCATGTCAGAGGGCGTGATAAGCAGAAGTTTTCGGAAGGATGCCGCCCTCTTCTGGGGGATCGGGTGGATGGCGTCTTGGGAAAGCTCATCGACCTGATCGCTATTCTGGCGCTGATTGCCGGTACGGCGACGACCTTTTCCCTGGCAACGCCGCTGCTTTCGGCATCTCTTAGCAGGGTATTTGGCTTTACCGATGGGACGACACTGACCATAGTGATCCTGTTGCTGATCGCTTTTGTATATACCGTGACGGTATGGTTTGGGATGAAAGGAATCTCCAAACTGGCGGCGTATTGTACGTATTTATTTTTCGCATTGTTATTGTATTTTCTGCTTGCCGGCGGGGAGACCGTTTACATTCTGGAAACAGGATTTTCCGCACTCGGTAATATGATACAGAATTTTGTCGGCCTTTCGACATGGCTCGACCCACTGCGGGAAAACTCTTTTCCGCAGAATTGGACGGTATATTACTGGGCATACTGGATGGTATGGTGCGTGGCGACACCGTTTTTTATCGGAAAGATCAGCAAAGGCCGTACAGTGAGAAATACGGTGCTTGGAGGTTACGGCTGGGGACTGGCGGGGACTTTTACGTCGTTTATCATTCTCGGCAATTACGGACTGGCCAAGCAGATGAAAGATGGTCTGGATATCTCCGGTTACATTGCGGAAGGCGGTTCTTATGCCGAAGCGATATTAAAGATATTTGATACGCTTCCGCTTGGGAAATTAGCGGTCATTCTGCTTGTGCTCACGATGATCGCCTTTTATTCCACGACATTTGATTCGATCACGATGGTCGTATCGTCATATTCCTATAAAAAGTTATCGATTGATGCGGAGCCGGATAAGAAAATCCGTACTTTTTGGGCGGTTATGTTTATTCTGTTCCCGATTGCGCTGATCTTTGCGGAGAATTCCATGTATAGTTTACAGTCGGTAGCGATCATAGCGGCATTTCCGATCGGGTTTATTATTATCCTGATCACAGCTGCATTTTTTAAGGACGCGAAGCAGTATTTATCCGATCAGGGAGAAACGGGAAAACAGGACGGCATCAAACAGAAAAAATCATAAAGATCATGAAAAGGAAATCATTATGGAAAAGGCGGATAAAATTTCGGAACTGGCATATAAAGTCATCAGACTTGCACACGATGGACTGCTTGTGAATATGCGTTTTCTGGACGTCGCACTGTCTCAACTGAAACTGGAAGAGAGACGGGAAATGGGCGGCTTTGCATTTATTATGATCCGCAGATATTGTTAGCTGCCTACAAAAAAGAGCCGGCATATGTCGTAAGGCTGTATCTGCATGTGCTGCTGCACGCTGTCTTTTTTCATAGTTTTCAAACGGATAAATTAGAACGGGAATATTGGGATCTGGCAACGGATATTGCCGTGGAACATACTGTTTTGGACATGGGTCTGCATATAGCCTCCCTGGAGTCGGATATGCTTTTACAAAACAGGCTTGCCGTTTTGAAAAAACAGGCGGGGAAACTTACCGCTGAGAAGCTCTACAGACATTTCCGGATAGAGCAGCCATCGAGCAAGGCATACAGGGAATGGCGGGAACTCTGCCATTATGACGAACATATTTACTGGGAACGGAAAGAGGAACTGACGCTTTCACAGACAGAATGGAGAAAGATCAGCGAACGGGTAAAAGCGGATTTAAAAAGTTTTTCCAAAGATAAAAACAATGCGGAGAGCATGGAAGAAAACTTAAAAGAGGCTACGAGGGAAAAATATGATTATACGGATTTCCTGCGGCGCTTCATGGTCATGGGAGAAACGATACAGACAAGCGATGATGAATTTGATTATATTTATTACACGTACGGTTTATCCCGTTACGGAAATATGCCGCTTGTAGAACCGCTTGAATATAAAGATGCCAATAAGATCAAAGACTTTGTCATTGCAATTGACACATCGGCATCCTGTCGTGGGGAACTTGTACAGGCCTTTTTAAAAAAGACCTATCAGATCATGCGGCAGGGAGAAAATTTTTTCAGTAAGATCAATGTACACATTATCCAATGCGACAATGAAGTGCAAAGCGATACTAAAATAACATGTCCGGAAGATTTTGACCGTTTCCTGTCGTCCGGAAAACTGCGGGGATTCGGCTCTACCGATTTCCGCCCTGTTTTTGACTATGTGGAGACGTTAAAGCAGGAAGGTGAGTTTGACAATTTGAAAGGACTGCTTTATTTTACGGACGGTTATGGGATATATCCCGGACAGATGCCGGACTATGATACGGCTTTTATCTTTTTGAACGAGGATTATGATGCGCCGGATGTGCCGCCGTGGGCGATCAGGATCGTTCTGGACAATGATGAACGGCAGTTTACATGACAAACGGAGAGGAATCAGAAAGAATGCCGTGAAAATACAATGCTAAAATATACAGACTGTGGAAAGGCGTGGTTACGAAAATGAATATCAAGCAGGCGAAGGAATATATTAAAGATTCCGTCAAGTTGTATCTGAAAAAAGATGAGGAAGGAGAGTACCGAATTCCGGTCGTCAGACAGCGGCCCATTTTCCTGCTGGGAGCGCCCGGCATCGGCAAAACTGCGGTTATGGAGCAGATTGCTCAGGAACTGGGCATTGCGATCGTCTCTTACTCCATGACGCATCACACGAGACAGTCGGCGCTTGGTCTGCCTTTTATCGCGCACAGGGAATATGAAGGATACTCTTATGATGTATCGGAATATACGATGAGTGAGATCATCGCTTCGATCTATGACGTGATGAAGGAAAGCGGTATCAGGGAAGGCATTCTTTTTCTGGATGAGATCAACTGCGTATCGGAGACATTGGCACCTTCCATGCTGCAGTTTCTGCAGTATAAAGTGTTCGGACGCCATAAAGTGCCGGAAGGATGGATTATCGTTACGGCAGGGAATCCGCCGGAGTACAATAAGTCGGTACGGGAGTTTGACATCGTGACCCTCGACAGAATGAAAATTCTGGAAGTGGAAGCGGATTATGCGGTCTGGAAAGAATATGCCAAGGAAAGGGATCTGCATACGGCCATTACCAATTATCTGGATCTGAATAAAGAAGACTTCTATCAGGTAGAAACAACTGTAAAGGGGAAAAATTATATTACGGCGAGAGGCTGGGAAGACTTATCCGTTATGATATTCCTTTACGAAGAAGAGGGACTGAAGGTAGAAGAATCCCTGATAGAACAGTATCTTAGGAATCCCCGGGTTGTTAAGGAATTCTGTGCGTATTATGACTTATATCAGAAATATAAAAACGATTACCGTATCGAAGATATCCTGGCAGGAAATGCGCCCGCCAGCGCAGGTGAAAGGGCCAGAAAGGCCGGATTTGACGAAAGATTGTCGCTTCTTTCCATGCTGATCGACCGTATGCAGCATGAAATACGCGAAAACATCGAAAAACTCGATTATATCAATCATATTTTAAACCACTTAAAAGCAGTGAAAAACTTTGCAGGGCAGGGAGAAAAAAGTGCGGACGAAGTGCTGTCCATGCTGAATACACAGATAGCAGGCAGACAAAATGGCATGGAGGCGCTGCAAAAAGCAGGTTCCCTTTCCGAAAGAGAGAAACGCAGGCAAAGAAGCGTTATTCGTTTCCTGGAAGACTGCGTAAAAAGCCTGCGGCTTGAAACCACTGCGGATGCAGAAGCCGCGTTTCTGTTCCTGAAGGAACGTTATGATAAAGAAATGCATTCCTATAAACAGGAAACGAAAGAAACCGGGGATAAACTGCATTACCTGTTCGCTTTTGTGGAGGATACGTTTGGAGAAGGCAACGAGATGCTCATTCTGCTTACGGAATGTACGGTGAACAGGGACAGTGCCAGATTTATTGCGCTGTACGGCAGCGAGGATTATAAACGTCACAACGAAGAGATGATGATATCCGAAAGACAGGATGTGCTGATGCAGCAGATAGAAGAATTGGACCTGTGAGCGGAGAGCGAAGGCAGAATAGAATTTGATTGAGAGAAAGGCATGGTCGCTGCTGATATGAAAACGTATGAGTGGGAAACAAAATACGGTATTTTGCAATATGCAATTATGAATGATGAAAATACGGATGTCGATACAGCGTATCGCGGAATTTCCGGAAAAGAAGTTATGTTAACCGGTTATAAAGGGAAAGATATTGACCTGACGATACCGGATGAACTGTCGGGTCTGCCGGTAACGACAGTTGGCAAAAAGACCTTTCTGGGCGCTAAAAACCTGCGAAGCATTTCTCTTCCGGTGCATCTTGTGCGGATACAGGAGTGGGCATTTGCATCCTGCACGAACCTGGAAACCGTGTTTTTGCCGGGCAGGAAGATAGACGCCGGGCAGGGGATTTTTAAAGACTGTATGGGCCTGCAAAGAGTTGTTCCGACGGCGGCAGATACCTCCCTGAATGCAGAAAAGGCGTTTGAACCGACGGTTATGGGAAGACAGGATCCCGATGGGACGGTTTCTTATTTGCTTGCGGCGGCGGTGAACAAACTGGATGCCTTTTATTTGTTTGATCCTGCCGCAGCGGGAAGCTCAGAGTGGTTCAAACAATGGGATGCACGTATGTTGACGCTTATGGGGCAGGCAGATGAGGAAGGTTTTTCTAAAATGCTTTTATGCGGCGAGGAAGACTATGGCAGCAGGGAAAACAATCTGGATTATTATGTGGAGCAGCGCAGGCGGTTTAAAGTAAGGCTTGCCATGCTCAGGCTTATGTATGATGCGGCGCTGCCTGCGGAAATAAAAAAAGAACTGCTCTGCTATCTGCAGGCACACAAGAAAGGCGCGGACTCGGAGGAAACATGGAAGGTTGTTCTGGAAGAACATGGGGACGAAAGAACATATTATCAGTTTTTGCTCGATTATGACTGCATCGATAGAGATAATTTTGATGCGGTACTTTCCGATATGGGAGACCGGCACACAGAAATGAAAGCGTTTCTGATGAACTGCAGAGATAAATGGGCGGATGAGAGTGATGCGTTCGGAGCATTGGAGTTGTAGGATGGATCGAATGACCGCTTATGTTGACGCGCCGGAATGCGTGTGCTATATTTGGATAGGATTAGTAAAGCAGTGCGGCTTTTGACAAGAATATATAGAAAGTTATACAAAGAATCGAATGGTATGGAGGCAAAGTTGTAAAAGTGGGTACATTTAAGAAAAAACTTTTTGATACGTTTTGTGTAAATCTGTTTCTGGCATTTACGATATTGGTGTTCGGTCCAATGGAAATTTTTATTTCCAATTCTATGGATTTTCAGTTTACCTTAGCTGATTTTGGCTGGATGATATGCGTTTTTGCCCTGGGATATCTGGCAGTTTCAACATTTGTTGCGGCCCTGCTGCCGGATAAACTGCGTGAAGCGGCTGTTCTGATTATTTTTGCCTTTACCTTATGCTGTTATGTGCAGACAATGTTTTTGAACGGCAAAATGCAGGTTCTGGTCGGACAGGAGATCGCATGGGGAAAGCGGACCATACTGCCGAATCTTTTGGTATGGATTGCCGTATTTGCACTTGTATTTCTTGCTAAACATTATTTAAAGGAGAAAGTCACTAAGGCGGTTCGCTTCTTATCGCTGGCGCTTGTGGCCGTGCAGCTTGTGGCGTTGGTTTCCCTGCTGTTTACGACAGATGTTTTAACGGAAGAAAAAAACAGCTATGTATCCAATGAAAATATGCTCACCTTGTCACAGGAGAAAAATGTGGTGGTTTTCATTCTGGATTTCTTTGATGGGAGAACAATGGATTCTATTTTGGCGGAAGACGAAAATTTTCTGTCGCCTTTGGACGGATTTACTTATTATCCGAATGCAACCGGCGTACATAGCAGAACCTATCCATCGATTGCCTATCTGTTAACCGGTGAAGTATGTCACTTTGATAAAAAACCGCAGGACTATGTAAATGAAGCATATGAAGGCAGCGGTTTTATTCCGGCTCTGTGCGATAACGGAATCGAAGTCGGTTTATATACGTTCCCGACCTACATCGGAGACAGCGCCAAAACAAAGATCTGTAATTATGTTTTTAAAAAACTGAAACTGGATTTTGGACAGGTGATCAGCGCCTGCGGCAAGATGGCGCTTTACAGGGATATGCCGTATTTGTTAAAAAACTATTTTGAATATGATGTTTCAGACATCAATAATAAGGTCGTAAAAGACAGTGATCTGGAGGATGAGGCGGCTATATACCAGAATTTCAATGATGAATGGTTTGCAGGAATGCTGACTGATAACGGCATCGAGATCAGTGAACAGGAAGGATGCTTCCGCTTTTATCATCTGGCTTCCGCCCATGCAAACCTGAGCAATCCGTACCCTTATGCAGTGAGGAGTTTTGAGATTGTTTATGAATATTTGGATATGATGCGTGAAAAGGGCGTTTACGAGGACTCCATGGTCATCATCACGACCGATCATGGTTCGTCGGGGGGCGGAGAGACACTGGATATGCCTCATAAGACCGCCGTGCCGATCTTTTTCGTAAAACCGGCCGGTGCATCCGGCGCCGATATGCAGGTTTCCGAGGCGCCTGTATCCCAGACCGATTTCATTCCGACCATACTCGATGGATTCTCGCTGGACTATACGGGATATGGCAGAACTGCCTATGAAATACAGGAGGGCGAAGACAGGGAGCGGTTTTATTATTATACCGCACTGTATACGGATGAAGAGGGAGAAGTGGAACTGCGGGAGTATCAAATAAAAGGAGACGCCAGAAAAGAAGAAAATTATCAATTTACAGGAAATAAGTGGGATGTTTTGTATTCTTTTAATATTGTGGCGAGGAAGTGATAGAAAAAGGATTGCTTATCTTACTGATTTGGTCCTCTGTCAAGATTTAGCACAAATTAAAATGGGTGTTGTGCTCGTTTTGAGACTTTTACAGATTATTAGGTCATAGTGCTAAGGCATATAGCAGAGTAGAAAATAAGAAAAAAATTTAAAAGAGTTAGACCAAAAATTTGTAGAAGAAATTCTATCTCAAACTTTAGGAGAGGAAAATGAAGAAAGTACGTTTTGAGAAGAAAAAGTATACATATTGGGATTCCCTGAGATTTTCTATAATCAGTTCACCTGCGTGTACAATATTGTATTTGATTCTGTCTCTTGCTGTTGCAATTCTGCCAACCTACCAGGTTA
>ERZ777011.2103-NODE-2103-length-17328-cov-3.811324_pt1 | contig 17328 bp, 17 predicted proteins | sample MGYA00374964_ERZ777011 | MGnify/ENA primary metagenome ERZ777011 (study PRJEB29310, sample SAMD00008975) | mouse gut metagenome | study: EMG produced TPA metagenomics assembly of the Metagenome analysis of fecal microbiota from mouse which was promoted...
TACCGGCAAGCAGGCCGGCCATCTCCACCGCCTCCTCAGGGCTGTCCACCGCTGTCACATCGGAGTGGAACTTCGCCGCCTCCCGGGCCAGCTCATAGGCGGGAAGCGCCCTGGGATTGTCCGGAGGGGCCACGGTAATGATCTGATCCGCCAGGGCATGGGTCAGTGCAATCATCTTCCCGTACTCCTTATCCTTCAACACTCCCATTATATAGATAATTCTCTTATTTGTAAAATAGAATTCCAGAGATTCTGCCAGTCTTTTGGCCCCGTCCTCATTGTGGGCGCCGTCTATGATAAAGAAGGGCCGCCTGCCTGCCACCGTAAAGCGGCCGTCCCAGACTGTCTGCATCAGTCCCTGACGCAGCTTCTGCTCCGTCAGCGGAAACCCCTGCTCTCCCAGAATCTTCAGCGCCTCCACTGCCAGCGCCCCGTTCTCCACCTGATATTTCCCTGCCAGAGGAATCTCCAGCCCCGCCAGGCCGCCATAGCTGAAGCGCTGCTTCTCCAGCCCGTACCTGACATGGGTAATTCCGGCAGGCTCTGCCACCGTCAGGGGACAATGCAGCTCCGCGGCCCGTTCTGCAATCACTTTTTCCGCCTCCGGCTGCTGCTTCGCACTCACCGCCGGAACACCCTTTTTCAGAATCCCGGCCTTCTGCGCCGCGATCTCCTCCAGGCTGTTCCCCAGGAACCGCATATGGTCCATGCTGACGGAAGTAATAACTGCCAAAACGGTACTGTCAATGATATTTGTGGCGTCCAGAAGCCCCCCCATGCCCGTCTCCAGCACCACGATGTCGCAGCTCTTTTCCCTGAAATAAAGAAAAGCCATGGCCGTCTCCACCTCAAAGGCCGTAGGCTGTGGCCATCCCTCCGCCGTCATCCCGTCACAGGCCTGCCTGACCTGCTCTGCCAGACGTCCCAGCGCTTCTCTGGTAATATACCTGTCATTTACCTGTATTTTTTCTCTGTACTCAAAAATAACAGGCGATATATATCTTCCCACACGATAGCCTCCGGATTTCAGAGCCGCCCCGATGTAAGCGGACACAGACCCCTTTCCGTTGGTGCCTGCCACATGGACAAACCTCAGGGACTGCTGAGGGTTACCCAGTCTTTCACATAATTCCCTGATGCTGCCCAGGCCGGGCACAATCCCCAGACCGCTTATCTGTTCAATGTATTCCACCACTTCCCGTTCCTTCATCTACTCCGCCTTCCCGCAAACATACATAGTTTTCCTTATTCCTGTCAATACTATGACAAAAAAGGACTGACATCATGAAACAAAGTATCGGAACCTTCGCCAAAAACTTTATAAAGTGCGGCCTCACCGGTTGGTGTATGGAGATTGTTTTCACCTCCCTGGACTCCCTCCGCAGACGGGATTTTACCTTAAAGGGCATGACCTCTATCTGGATGTTTCCCATCTATGGCTGCGCCGCCGTCCTTGCGCCTGTAAGCCGGCTTCTTAGGAAAAAGCCCGCCTGGTTCCGCGGCCTGACCTATATGAATCTTATTTTTACCGTTGAATACCTCACCGGCAGCCTGCTTTCCAGGCTGAAGCTCTGCCCGTGGAACTACGGCAGGAACAGATGGCACGTAAACCGCCTGATCCGCCTGGACTTCGCCCCTTTCTGGTTCGTGGCCGGATTACTGTTTGAGCGCCTGCTGAACACACCGTCAAATACCCCGCCCTGAATCGGCGGGGTATTTGCTGTTACCGTGCTTTAATCCAAATCCAGGTCATCCGCATCCTGCATATCGCCGGTACCGATGTCAAGCATGTTCATGGTACGGCGCTTTCTTCTCGCCACCTCGGACTGCTCCAGAATAAAATCCTTCACGGCCTTGGAATGCCTGATATGCTTTAAAATCAGCTGGGCATGGGTGGTATCTCCCGTAAAGCAGATCACCGTACCCAGACCGAACATCTTCTCCGCCAGACTGGCACTGTGCTGTACATCCTGCACCTTATACATATAGCAGTCATTCTCCACCGTCTTCAACAGCCCCTCGTCTATGGTTATGATCTCCTCCCTGATCGTATATTTGGTAAAGGTAAAGGGCAATCCCAAAAACAGCCATCGCTTTCTTTCTACAAATTCCATCCTCCATACCTTCCTTTCTGATATTTCTGGCTTTATTATAGTGCATATCTCCCCCATATGCAAAACCTTTTTCTCTAAAATTCCTCTTGTCCCATTGAAACTCCTGTCCCGTCGTGGTATGATAAAAGTGTGAACGGAATGAAGATTTTCTAAGCGGTCAAAGTACGTCCGCTAAGAAAATCTAAGTCATTCCGGGAAGAATCGCAAGAGCGGCGATTCTTCCTGCACGATTTCACCGATTGTTTGTGCCGCCATCAGCGGCACTGCTGCCGGCTGCGCCGGCATGTCAGGAATAGTGAAAAAACTATGGAGGTAATAAAATGACAGCTAACGAGTGCATTACAGGACGCAGAAGCATCCGCAGTTTTACGGATCAGCCGGTGTCCCATGAATTGATTCAAAAGATCGTTGAGACTGCTTCCTACGCTCCCAGTTGGAAGAACACACAGATTACCCGTTATATTGCCGTGGAAGGCGATACCAAAAAGGCCCTTGCCGGGTGTACCTCCCTCTATCCCGGAAACGGCGTAATCATGGAACAGGCTCCCATGGTAATTGCGGTTACGATGATCACCGGACGCAGCGGTTATGAGAGGGACGGTTCTTTCTCCACCCCCAAGGGAACCGGCTGGCAGATGTATGATGCCGGCATTGCCAGCGAGGCATTCTGTCTGGCAGCATACGAGCAGGGCCTCGGGACTGTCATCATGGGGCTTTTCGATGAAGCGGAAGCGGCAAAGGTTCTCGGCCTTCCCGAAGGCAGAGAGCTGGTGGCTCTTATTCCCATCGGTTATCCCGGAAAATCTCCCGCTGCCCCCAGACGCAAGCCCGTGGAAGAGCTGTTGACATTTTCATCCTGAATACCGGAGTCGAAGAGTTTTCTCTTCGACTCTTTTTGCGCACATAGATTTACAGAAAGGAATGGTATCCCTATGAGACATCTGATGAGTCCCCTGGACTTCACCCCCGAGGAGCTGGATCGGCTCTTCGACCTTGCCAACGATATTGAGCGCAATCCTTCGAAGTACGCTCACGCCTGCGACGGCAGAATTCTTGCCACCTGCTTTTACGAACCCAGCACCAGAACCCGCCTAAGCTTTGAGTCCGCCATGATCCGCCTGGGGGGCCGCGTGATCGGCTTCTCTGACGCCGCTTCCTCCTCCGCCTCCAAGGGCGAGAGCGTATCCGACACAATCCGCATCATCTCCTGCTATGCGGACATTTGTGCCATGCGCCACCCCAAAGAGGGCGCTCCCATGGTAGCTGCCGAAAAGTCCAAAATCCCCGTAATCAATGCCGGTGACGGAGGACATCAACACCCCACCCAGACCCTCACCGACCTGCTGACCATCCGCAGCCTGAAGGGATCCCTGGGAAATTTTACCATTGGCCTGTGTGGAGACCTGAAATTCGGCAGAACCGTCCACTCCCTCATCAACGCCCTGGTGCGCTATGACAATATCCGCTTCCTCTTCATCTCTCCCGAAGAGCTCAAGTGTCCCGATTATATTACGGAAATGCTCCGGGACAAAGGCATCTCCTACAGAGAGGTCATCCGTCTGGAAGACGTGATGCCGGAGCTTGACCTGCTCTATATGACCCGGGTGCAGAAAGAACGCTTCTTTAATGAAGAAGATTATATCCGTCTGAAAGACTTCTATATCCTGGATACCGCCAAGATGGAGCTGGCCGGGAAGGACATGCTGGTGCTCCACCCTCTGCCCAGGGTGAATGAAATCTCCGTGGAGGTAGACGCCGATCCCAGGGCAGCTTATTTCCGGCAGGCGCAGTACGGAGTCTACGTCCGTATGGCCCTGATCCTCACCCTGCTGGAATCGGCATCACAAAATAATCCGCTTTGATTCTCACAGGGCACACAGGAGCCGGCAAGGACCACATTAACTGAAATGCCGCATACCATACACTGCGGCGGAATGGGAGGAATTATGCTGAATGTAGGAAAAATCGAAGAGGGCTTTGTACTGGATCATATCAAGGCCGGTAAAAGCCTGGACATATATGAGCACCTGCAGCTGGATAAGCTGGACTGCACCGTGGCCATCATTAAAAACGCCCGCAGCGACAAAATGGGAAAAAAAGATATATTAAAGGTAGAATGTGATATAGATATGCTGGACCTGGATGTCCTGGCCTTCATTGACCACAACATCACCGTCAACGTAATCAAAAACGGTGACATTGTGGAAAAGAAGGTACTGGTGCTTCCCGGGCAGATTAAAAATGTCATTCGCTGCCACAATCCCAGGTGCATCACCTCCATCGAACAGGAGCTGCCCCATATCTTTTACCTGGCTGACGCCGAAAAGGAAACCTACCGCTGTAAATACTGTGAAGAAAAATACACGGAAACGGCCAAGATCAACCGCTGATTTCCACCAGCTCATACTCTCTGCTGCCGGCCCCCAGCGCGGCAGCGGCTTCCACCGTATGGACCCCGTTCCTGGATTCGATCCTCTCTAGCAGATGCTCTCTGCCGGGGTCGTCCGAGGCATAGACCAGGTCAAGACAGGCCTGATCCAGCGCCACAGGATCGACGGACGCCAGTATCCCTATATCCGCCATGGCAGGATCCTCCGCTACGGCACAGCAGTCGCAGTCCACGGACATATTTTTCATTACATTGATAAACACAATCTTCTCTCCGAAATAATCCAGCACGGACTTTGCAGCGTCTGCCATGGATTCCAGGAAGGAATCATGGTCAGAAGACCATATTTTCGCCACGTTGCCGGCGCCGTGGATATAAGCCTTGCCGTGGGATGACGCAATGCCGATGGAAATATTCTTCAGTGCCCCGCCAAAGCCCCCCATGGGATGTCCCTTGAAATGGGACAGTACCAGCATGGAATCATACTTTTTCAGATTGGCTCCCACGAAATTCTTATGAATCCGCCTGCCGTCCGGAACGGGCAGCTCCAGTTCCCCTGTCTCATCCATAATATCCACCTCTGCAATATCCGTCCAGCCGTGGAGCTTCATCGTTGCTTTATGGGCCTCCGTGGTATTCCGCTGCCCCTCGTAAGCCGTATTGCATTCCACAATCGTACCCTTTACATGGTCGATTACAGGCTTCATAAAGTCCGGACGCAGGAAATTCTGGTTTCCCACCTCGCCGGAGTGCAGCTTCACCGCCACCCTGCCCGGCAGCTTTATCCCCAGTGTCTCATACATACGGACCATCGCCTGAGGCGTGATCTCTCTGGTAAAATAGACCTTTGACCTTGCCATTTTCAGCCTCCTTTTCCTGTTCAAACCACTACGATAACAGTTGTTTTTCCAGTTGTTTTCCCAGTTATCATACCACAGGCCGTCTGTTTCCGTCAATCACCCCAGCCAGATCATCCGAGATCCTTCTGCCGCCCGTATGCCTCAGGCTGCAGCGGGGTAAAGGTCAGCGTTACCTTGAATAAATCACCGTCGATCACTATATTCATCTGCCCCTTCTGCAGCTCCGTCAGGCTCTTTGCAATGGACAACCCCAGGCCGTTCCCCTCCATATGCCTTGATTTGTCCCCCCGCACAAAGCGCTCTTCCAGCTCCTGGGGCGAAATATCCAGCGCATATCCTGACATATTGCGGAAAATGATAAATACCTTTCCTTCCTTTTGTTCCAGGGTCAGGTACACTCTGGAACCTTCCTGGGCATACTTGCAGATATTATTTAAAAGATTATCAAAGACTCTCCATAAATGCCTGCCGTCCGCCAGAATCCTCACCGGCTCCTCCGGCTGGCTCACCCTCAGCTCCAGCCCCTTCTCTTCCATTCTCTGCTGATATTCCCCCGCTGCCTGGCTCAACAGGACTCCTGCCTCACAGGGCTCAAGATTTACTTCCATACTGCCTGTGACGGCCTTGGACACCTCCACCAGATTCTCCAACAGCCTCTTTAACCTGCCCGACTGCCGCAGAAGTACCTCCGCGTATTCCTGAATGGCCGCATTTTCCGTCTCTTCCCTGCCGATCAGCTCCGCGTAATTGATGATTGAAGTCAAAGGCGTCTTCAGGTCATGGGACACATTGCTGATCAGCTCCGTCTTCAGGCGCTCGCTTTTCATCTTTTCTTCCACGGCCCTGGAAACACCCCGGCCTATGCTGTTCAGATTCTCCCCATGCTCCAGAAAAGCCCCTACCATGGGCCTGGTGTCCACCCGGTACTCCTCATGCCCCGCTGCCAGCTCACGGCTTGCCTTCAGCAGCTTTCTGCAGATCAAAGCAAGATAGAGCACCAAGGCAAACAATACCGCCTTTTCCATACACCAGACCAGCCAGCCGCCGCTTCTCATGCGGGTAAAGCGGGAAATACCCAGAATTTCCAGCAGACAGACTGCCATATAAGCGGCGACGGCCGTCCATACCAGCGGAATTCCCCTTATCAGCCGCCACAACGCCCGTACCACCTTCTTCAGGAACCGGGCCGCCCAAAAGATAAGGGTATGCCGCCACAGCTTTCCCAGCTTCAGCCGGATCGCCAGATCCCAGAGAAAGAGCAGCCCCAGCACCAGAATGGCAATCCCCATAGCCGCCGCGGCAGCATAGTATGAAAAGTAATACTGCATCTCCAACACCAACCGCCATACCACATACAGCCCAAACCCCATGCCAAGGATCATCACATCAAAGGGAATCCCTGTCAGAAGTCCGGGAACGATCCCTTCCCTGCCGTTCTTATGTCCGGCACCGCACAGCAGGAAAATGACACAGGACACCAGCAGCAAAGCGCCGCCTCCACACAGCCAGAAGGCCGCATACCGGAAACGGTATAACAGCTCTATCAGCCAGGCAACCTCTCTTAAATCGTCCTGCTTCTCGAACCGGGGATCAAAGAACACTCTGACAATATACGGCACCGCCACCGCCTCTTTTGCCCCGTCTGTTATCGCAGTTCCGCCGAAAGATACCTCAGAAGGATGAAACGTTACCAGCACGTCTCCATACATGGACGAATAGAAACCGTTTTCTTCCAATGCCTCCTCGTCCTCATAACTTTTCCAGACAAATACACTGCTGCCCAAGATCCCCTTATCCTCAGGCTTCAGAATTGCCGCCTCTACATTCTTATCCTCCAGATACCACCGAGCCATCTCCTCTCCGCCATCCCCCAGGGCATCCTTTAATCTATAGGCAATGGAATTCGCCTGGCTGCTGACAAGTGTACCCTTCAATACCGTATCGAGGCTGTTGAAATACATATTTTCCTCCACCCCGGCATAGATGACCACAGCGCCCGCTGCACACATGGCTACGGCAATAAAGATCAGCACAACTGCCATCGCCTTTGCGGCAAAACATCCTCTCAGCCTGAAACGATGTTTCTGCTCGGCCTTTGCCTGCTCCTGTTCTTTGGCTTCTTCCGTCCCCTCGGCCCTTGCCTGCTCCTGCTCTTTCACTTCTTCCGTCCCCTCGGCCTTTGCCTGCTCCTGCTCTTTCACTTCTTCCGTCCCCTCGGCCTTTGCCTGCTTTCTTTCCCTCATCACTATAGCCTCCCTTTCTCCATCTTATAGCCCTGCCCCCAGACTACCTTTAAATATCTGGGTTCTGCAGGATTGATCTCCAGCTTCTCCCGCAGATGCCTGATATGTACCGCCACCGTATTTTCACTGCCATAGGGCAGGTCATTCCAGATCCTCCGATATATTTCCTTCGGCGAAAACACCTGCCCGGGATGCTGCATCAACAGCTTTAAAATATCGTACTCCGTGGGAGTCAGGGATACCTCTTCCCCATCCAGTGTCACCCGCTTTTCCCCGTCGTCCAGTTCAATGGCCCCGCACTGCAGGGTGGCCGCAGATATATTTCCTGCCCCCAGCTGCATATATCTGCGCAGCTGTGACCTGCATCTGGCAGCCACTTCTACCGGATGAAAGGGCTTGGTAATATAATCATCCGCTCCCACCGTCAGGCCCAGGATCTTATCCGTATCCTCGGATTTTGCCGTCAGAAGGATCACCGGGACATTGCTCTTCTCCCTGATCTTTACCATAGCCTCCATACCGTCCATCTCCGGCATCATAATATCCAGCAGCACCAGATGAATGTCATGCTCCTCCACCACCTTCAGGGCTTCTTTCCCGTTATAGGCTTCATACAAGGTATAATTTGCATCATTGAGGTAAATTTTCAGGGCATTCACAATATCCCTTTCGTCGTCGCAGATTAAAATATTATACATACTCCGTCTCCTCGCTGTCATCTTTACTGTCATTTTATCAAAATAACTTTTAACAATAAACAGGGAAATTCTTTAAGAACTCTTTAACATACACAAAAAACGGCCGCCAGCCCATCCGGGCCGAAATGCCGTTTTTATTCATTCCCTTCACTTATCCACTTTCACAAAGGCTTTTCTCCGGGACTTCATTCTTCTTCCCTGGCAGCGGCTTCAAGCTCACCTTTCTTCCCTTCCCCCAGGATCTCTTTCTCTTCCAGGATCTCTTTCCCTTCCAGCTTCTCTTTCCCTTCCAGCTTCTCTTTCCCTTCCAGCTTCTTTTTCCCTTCCAGCTTCTCCTTCAGCTCTTCCAGAGGCTCCTTATATTCTACCGAAGTCATTCTCGGATTGGATCGGATCAGGCTTTTCAGGAAAAAGTCCCTGAGACTGCTGAGACGCTCATGGCTTTCTTTATTTACCATATATTTGGCCCGCAGATCCAACAGCTCGCTTTTGACACTCTCAAGGTACTCCCCGGGCCTGGTAAGCACCATATTCTTGATACTCTCCAGCTTGCCTTCAATGCTCTTCTTCAGCTCGGAAGCAGTGCCCGAGAATTCCTCCCTCTGGTTTCCCCTGCTTCCCCCTGCCGATGACATGATTGCATCCAGGCGCTTCTGTATCGCCAGCATTTCCTCCTTCGCCTGCTTCATCCGATCCAGCACGCCGCGGAGATCAATGGCTGCCTTAAAGGACAGGGCAAAGTCCGCAAATATCCCTGCTGTCAAAACCAGGGTGACGCCGCTGAGCACCTGCCCCGGGATCATCAGCACAATCCGCTCCACCGGGTCATGAATGAACTCCGTCATGACAATGGTAATCATACCCCAGGCCAGGCTGGAGCTAAGGCAGATATGTCCCTGGAAATTAAACTTCTGATTAGAATAATCCCAATACCTGACCTTGAACAGCGCTTCCATCACAACACCCGTAATGTATTCCAGGACCGTGGCTCCCACTACTCCCGCAAGATAGGTAAATACCACCCGCCAGGGCAGCTCCATCCCCTGAAACGGCATGGACACCACCAGCATCATGACCGCACCGCTCCCATAGATCGGCAGAAAGGGGCCTCGCATGAATCCCCGGTTTGTGGGCTTCCTGTTCTTCACGGAAACATAGGCGGACTCAAAGCACCACCCGCCAAAACAATAGAAATAGAATAGAAACAGCCATTGGATCACCGAATACTGATACATAATCTTCCTTCCTGCCGCCTGAAATGCTTCCCGCCATACTTCCCGTCATGCCCGTGCCGCCGGCGCAGGCAGCCGCGGAAATTGCTTCCGCCGGCGGCACCGCTATCTGTATACCGCCACATCTATAGCCAGCTTTCCCTTTCTGGTCTCCCTGCTGCCCTCTTCCAGCCGCAGCTTTCCATAGCCCCTGGCATTTACCACATCTCCTGCCTTCAGGGATCTGGCGTTATTTTCACAGGCCCTGCCGTTTACAAAAACCTTTCCTGCCCGAAACAACTCCAGGCTCTTTTCCCTTGACAGGTTATAAACCTTCGCCAGCACTGCATCTGCCCGAACCGACTGCACCTGTATGCTGATTCGTTCCGGCTCTTCCGCAGCCAGATTCCCGGCATCCTCCACCACGGAGCATCTCACGCTGGTATGCCTGACCTTGTCCAGATTTTCACAGATAAATCCCGCAACGGAATCCAGGCAAAAAAGATAAGCCTGCTTTTCGCCGGCCCTTATATCCCCCAGGGTGCTTCTGTCAATCCCCAGATTCATCAGCGCCCCCAGGAAATCCCTGTGATTCAGATCATCCGCAAACCTGCTGGACAGCGGCACAATGTGGATGCACACAACGGGAAACGGCACCTCATAACCGCATTTTTCAGCATTTCCGAAGCGGACCATCACCCGGTCCGCCCCTTCACAGCCTCCGTATAAAGCATACCCCGCATACTTCAGCCTCGGCTCCTCCTGCCAGAAAACATCCTGTTCCCCCAGCCCCAGGAATCCGGTAAAGGTAAACAGATCCCGGGCAAAGGAGCGCTCCGCCAGGTCATGAAATCTTTTTCTTAGCTGCTGTTCTTCCATTATGTGAAACTGATGACCTCTTCCCTGGGCGCCTTTGTCTTTTCGACGCTTACCGCATGCAGGACAGGGCCTTCTCCTTTATAATCTTCAAAGTATTCCTTCGACACGGTAGCCGTCACTTTGACCCATTCTTTCTGTTTCAGGTCTCCGGTTCCCGCATATTCACAGGCATAGCCTAAAAATGCCATATCCTCCGCACAGCAGGTCATGGCCATACGGCCGGGCACGAAATACCCTTCCGGGAAATTGTCCGGTTTCAGCACCATTGCCACAAACTGCAGCTTTTTGCCGATATATCTTTCCAAATGGTCCATGGAATCCAGGTACCAGATTCCATAACCATTGTTATCCAATACTATGGTCTCCTGCTTCAGGTCAAACGGCAGATCCTCCTCAAAAATCTCGTCAATTTCACCGTCAGAATCCTCAAAGACCACATCCGCTTTGGCATTCACGGCCTTCACATTTCTTTTGTAGGTATTCAGCTGATCCCTGACGGTATCACAGCGGTTAAAAATAATCATCTCGGAGCCGCGGATCATCTCCGCCAGCAGGGAACGCATATTTGTATAATACATGGGGAAAGTGGAGCCGTCAATTATGGTGATCTGCTGCTCGATATTCCAATACCAGGGCAGCTTCGCATTCTTGTAATTCCACATACCGTTGTATTCGATAATGATCCTCTCCGGCTTATGCTTCTTCTCCAGCTCGGTCAGCTTCTCCGGCGTAAAGTCTGCTTCCTCCTCCACCAGCTCCACTTCCGTGCGGCTTCTTTTCAAAAGAGCCTCGTCATATTCATTTTCCCCTTCCTCACACAACAGCAGCAGGGTCTTGCCCTTGATCTGAAAATAGGGCTGTGACAGGGTAAAACTGATAAATTCCGTCTTTCCGCTTTCCAGAAAGCCGTTGATCACATATACGGGTTTCATTTCCGTCGCCTTTCTCACAGACATTCTTTATCGAAACAGTTCCTCCAGCTTATCTTCCTTCAGTCCGGCGCCAATGACGCAGAATTTTCCCGTCACCTCCGGCTTTCCTGCCCTGATGTCATGCTCTTCCGGCACATAGTCAAAGTAAATCCAGGTGCCGTCCTCAGCGGGAACCATTCCCTTGGAGCGCAGGATTGCACCGTACTCCCCGCTGTCCAGGGCCGTCAGGATGCTCTCAATCTTTTCGGCGGTAAACCTGGCAGGCGTCTCCCTGCCCCAGCTTGTAAACACCTCATCCGCATGGTGATGATGGTGGCCGTGGTGATGCTCATGGCCCTCCTCGCCATGGCAGCAATGCCCGTGCCCGTCATGGTGATGCTCATGGTCCTCCTCGTCATGGCAGCAATGCCCGTGCCCGTCATGGTGATGCTCATGGCCTTCCTCGTCATGGCAGCAATGCCCGTGCCCGTCATGCTGATGCTCATGGCCTTCCTCGTCATGGCAGCAATGCCCGTGCCCGTCATGGTGATGCTCATGGCCTTCCTCGTCATGGCAGCAATGCCCGTGCCCCTCGTCCCCGCCGTCATGATGATGGCCGCAGCAGGAGCCCTCCCCGTCTTCATGATGATGCTCGTCCCCGTGGTGGTGATGATGCTCATGCTCGTCTTCATCATGCAGCTGCTCCATCATTTCCCGCATCATTTCGTCCAGGGTATCCGCCCCCTCAATGGTCTCCAGCACAGCCTTCCCCTCCAGCTGGTCTAAGGGCGTTGTTATAATCGTTGCCTTCTCATTATGCTCACGGACAAGTGCAGCACATTCATTCAGCTTCTCCTGGCTCACCTTGTCCGTCCTGCTTAAGATAACCGTCCCCGCAAAGGCTATCTGATTGATAAAAAACTCACCGAAATTCTTAATATACATTTTCGCCTTGGAAGCGTCCACCACCGCCACGGCGCTGTTTACCTGCACGTCCAGATCCGATGCCACATTCTCCACCGCCTTCAACACATCGGAAAGCTTGCCCACGCCGGAAGGCTCGATGAGAATCCGCTCCGGAGCATAAGTCTCAATGACCTCCTTCAGCGAAGCCCCAAAGTCTCCCACCAGGGAGCAGCAGATACAGCCGGAATTCATTTCCTTAATCTCAATGCCGGCCTCCTTCAGAAAGCCTCCGTCAATGCCGATCTCACCGAATTCGTTTTCAATCAGCACTGTCTTACTGCCGTCCATAGCCTCCTTCAGCAGCTTCTTAATCAGGGTCGTCTTTCCCGCCCCTAAAAACCCCGAAAACACATCTATCTTTGTCATTTTCCTCATCCTTTCTTACTGTAAATTATGTGAAATTATGAAAACGCTTATTCTCCGGAAACCGTCACCGGGAACGCGGCCCGGCAGCACCTTGCCGTTCTCCGGTTTCCACAACACATTATAAACCCTGCTCCTGGAAAACACAAGGACGATTCCTTATTATCTGTGTGATTCGTTGCGGTTCAGCCATCGGTTGAACTGTAACTGTGATTCCGCTCCTTCCGGGCAGCGGTTCCACGGCCTGTCTGAGCTCTTACCTTCATGCCGGAAAGGACGCTTTCCCATGTTCCTTTGTGATCACCGCCACAGCGCAGGGCATCCTGCCGGAAATCATAAAATACTCCACATTCTGATATCTGGCATCCTCAAAAAACTTTCTGTACGAGTCCATATCAAACTGCCGTTTAAAATCTGCCCCTGCAATTTGCAGCAGCCGCACAGCCTTTTGATTTACCCCTGAAGATGCGTTAATATATGTGGGTATAATAATCCTGCCGCCGATTTTGCACACTCTTTCCAGCTCTCTGACTGCCCCATGGGGATCTTGCAGCAAATGGATCACGTTCCCCGCAATCACCTTATCAAATCTGTTATCACGGCATTTTAAATGTGTCAGATCCGCACGCATGAACTTCACATTAGTACAGCTCCGACAGTTTTTGGCCGCCTGTCTCAGCATGCCCACAGAAAAATCCGTTGCAATCAGCTGCCTGCACTTAGGAGCGACATATTTGCTGATAGCGCCCGTACCACAGGCACATTCCAGCACAACATCACCCTGTTCTATCTCTGCGGCAATACGCCTGCCAAGCTCCCTGTACACTTTTCCGTTATACAGGGTTTCCGCAAAATCATAACATCCTGATACTTTATCCCAAAACATTGCATGCCCTCCGATACCAGATTACTGTGAAGACGGCACTTTGACCATCTCCCGCCTGAAATAAAATCATTATATCACAGATCCCTGGTACAACACCAGAAAAAACTGCCGCTGCCACAGCATTGCAATTCTAATTATATCCATTCCGGATACTTGCATAACCGGCGGATTTCTCATATACTTGTATTGTCACTGAAGTCCCGCAGGCGGACAACTAAGAAAGGAGAACTCACTTATGAAACAGATTACCACAAGACCCTTCAGCGTACTGGCAGATTGCGGAAACGTCTACCGGTTCCTGCTGGATATTTATGAACGGGACTGGCGAAACGGTGTGCCTGCTCCTTTTTTTGAGTATGCTTATTCATCCTTTGCGTCCTGGATGGATATTACCTGGTCATACAAAAACCGCATCTGGGAAGACCAGGGAAAAATCGCGGCATTCTGCTTTTACGAAAATCCGGTGACAGACATTTATTTCAGTCTGCGGCCAGGATATGAGGAGCTGGCAGACGAGATGGTCGCATATGCAGATGCCAATATGCCCCACAGGGAAAAAGCCATCCAGCTGATCCTGTTTGAAGGGCAGGAAGCACTGAAAAAGGCTGCCGGACGGCTGGGCTACAGCCAAAAGTGGGAACGCACGGACATGCAGTTTGATTTTAACGATACGCTGGATCATCCCCTGCCGGAGGGGTTTCATTTTGTAAATCCCCAGGCTTTTGACCTGGATAAAATCGAAAAATGCTGCTGGAAGGGCTTTGACCATGAACAGGAAGAAGGTCCCTGGAACCGCCAGGACGAGCAGAACAGTCATTTACTGAAGGTGGCTCCCCATGCCACACCGAACCTGGCTGTTGTAATTGCCGATGAAAAAGACGAGTATGCCTGCTATGCAGGGATGTGGTGGACACCGGAAAACAAGCTGGCCTATATGGAACCCCTTTGCACCATTCCCGAATACCGGCACAGAGGACTTGCCTCGGCGGCCCTGTCAGAGCTGTATCGCAAAATGAAAGCGTCCGGCGCAACGCATATGACCGGAGGCGATAACGAATTTTACAGAAAAATCGGTTATAAACCGGCGGTTACATGGACCGGCTGGCAGAAAGATTAAAGCTGTGCCCTTTCCGCCATGCCGCCAACGGCGGCGAAAAAAGATCGAAACTATCACATTACACAAAAAGCCGTCCTTGAAAAGGGGCGGTTTTTTTGCGCGATATAAGTCAAATATTTTTGTTCGGTTTTTGTGACCTAAACGATTGTTTTTCGAGTAGATAGGTGAAGAGCTCTTCCCGGAGACAATGGAGGTATGGAAATGGAAGATGATAGTATTGTCAATCTTTATTGGGCGCGCGCTGAAAATGCAATATCAGAAACATCTAAAAAGTACGGAAAATACTGTTATTCCATCGCTTATGGCATCCTTGGAAATGTTGAGGATGCAGACGAAAGTGTAAATGATACATACCTTGACGCATGGAACAGCATTCCTCCCCACCGCCCGTCTATCCTCTCAGCATTTTTAGGAAAAATCACGCGGAGAATATCTATTGACAAATGGCGCGGACGTACTGCGGAAAAGCGAGGCGGCGGTGAAATTGTGCTGGTACTTGACGAACTGTCTGACTGTATTCCGTCTAATCAAAGCGTAGAGCATGAGGTGGAAGCCGCTGAATTATCACAGCTAATTGACTGTTTCGTAATGTCGCTGTCCCCTATGGAACGCCGGGTTTTCATTTGCAGGTATTGGTATTTTGACCCGATTGGCGAGATTGCTCAAAGATTTGGATTTTCACATAGCAAGGTAAAAATGATATTACACAGGCAACGGAAAAAACTTCTAAACCGATTGGAAAGTGAGGGATTTTTGTAATGATCGTTGAAAATATTTTGGATGCTATTGGGGGGATTAACGATGAGGCCGTGCTGGATGCGAGGGCATATAAGCGAGCCCAATCAAACAGTGCAGTCAAATGGGTCGCTGGGGCAGCGTGTTTCAGCTTGATTGTTACAGTCGCTATGGCAGCATTACCGGGCCTTTTGAAAGGGCCGGGTGGAGTTTTACCGCCTCCCACTCCTAATCTTGGGCCCGTGGCCAGCGATAACGATACCCAGCACAATGATGAACCAACACAGCTCCCCGGCGAAAAAGAACTCACCATTAACTGGGATAATGTGGTGGTGAATGAGTCGGCAGGGCCGGCCCTCCATGCCGTCCCGCTTTACCGGGATCCCGCTCTCTATAATGAGGAGATTTTGGATGCGGAGGGTGTCAGAACCTACTATGGCTGGGAGTTAGCGCCCAACTATGTCCCCGATGGCCTTACCGGGGGCGGAAAAGCTGTGTCGGGCCGTATTGTCCAGGAGAAAGCTACCGGGAACATTGTTGAGGATCAGGCAGGCCGAGGTTTCTGGGTAGACTTTGGGGAGGACGGAAACCCTAAGTCTAATGACGACATTGCCATTCCAAGGGGATATACCATCAGAGCGTCCAGGCTGCGTATCCTACACTGTTGCCTTCTCCCGGTAGATGAGGAGCGCACTACCGACTTTGGCGGAGTACCCGTTACCCTCAGCCACGCAGCCCTGTCCTATGGTGACGGCATTTCTAATGTGCCTGCTGGATATTACGACATTTATGTGGCCTCGTTTACGCTGGATGGAGTGGAATATGAAATTGAAGCCCAGCGGCTGGAACTGGAAGAAGTCATCAAAATTGCGGCATCCATAATAAATATGCCATACAGCGAGGATTTTGTTGTAGGGTGTTTGTAGAGCACTCCCGACAAAGGCAGTGCCCCGCCGAGTACCCCGACACCGTCATTGTACCGGGCTTTTCCAGGCACACACAATTTATATAAGGAACCGCCGCGACAGCAGCGGTTCCTTATATAAAAACAGCAGTCAAGGCATCCGCCGTCTTTGATACGTCAGCTGATTTCACAAACGGGAAATAGTCATTCCGATATTAAGCCATTTACAATACAATCTGCGTATTGGCTGCACAAGCGTTTATCAAAGATTTCTTGCAAAACATTTGATATAATTTGTGTTGCTTTGCCTTTATCTGAATTGTCGATCACCGCCAAAGGCAATAATAAAAGGAATATTTGTTTGTTTATTATAGGGTTCCATAACTCTTTGAATGGAATTACTTGAATATTGTAATGCCCTCCTGTACAGGCAATCTGTTTATCATTGATGAAATATACTGTATCTCCAGGATGAAATTCAATTTTTAATGTTTGGGCAGGAGCAAGTTCGTAAATAAGTATCTCCGGGTCATCAACATAACCGTCTGATTTCTCTAAAACTCCATCATAATATTTTGTGAAATGATCCCACCAGCTAGTATCACACATTCCATTTTCTATAATGAGCTCGGTCAATGACATATCTGTTTCTTCCTCTAATGCAGTCGGAAAAGAAGTCGCCATGAAACCCGCCCAAAAATCCCGATTGGAAAACGCTATCTCATGTAATGAAATCACCTTCGTATTCCTCCCTCAAAATATGTCAGTAACCAAGTTATTTCGAAATGAAGTATAGCACATTCCTGTACTACTGTCCACCTCCTGACCTTTGGAGCAGAAGCGACCGGCTGGTATATCCTTGAAAACAGACAGTACATCGGCCTCACACTTCCAGACATGCCGCCGCAGGCGGCAGTGCCGTCGAAGACGGCACAAACAATCCGTGAAACCAAAGCGCAAAAGTCGCGCAAAGCGTATAAATAACGCAAAGCGTATAAATAGCGCAAAGCGTATAAATACGCTTGGAAGAATCGCCGCTCTTGCGATTCTTC
>ERZ777011.2104-NODE-2104-length-17323-cov-2.745136_pt1 | contig 17323 bp, 13 predicted proteins | sample MGYA00374964_ERZ777011 | MGnify/ENA primary metagenome ERZ777011 (study PRJEB29310, sample SAMD00008975) | mouse gut metagenome | study: EMG produced TPA metagenomics assembly of the Metagenome analysis of fecal microbiota from mouse which was promoted...
TCGCGGTAAAAGCTTCGATCACCGGACATCTTGTGGTGAGTACGCTCCATACGAACAGTACGGCGGCATCAATTTCCCGTCTTATAGATATGGGAGTGGAGCCTTATCTTCTCGGCGACTCCCTTGTGGGAATAATTGCGCAGAGACTTGTCAGAAGACTCTGCGACTGCAAAAAGTCGAGGGAGGCTACCGAGGAGGAGAAGCTTAAGCTTGGCTTCGGAGTAAACGATACGCTTATCCTCAAAGAACCCTGCGGCTGTCAGGTATGCGGTTTTTCGGGCTATTACGGACGAATCGGCGTGTACGAGATAATGCCGATAACAAGAAAACTGCGCCGTCTTATAGCGAACAGGGCGAACGCGGACGAGATAACGAAGCAGGCGCAGATAGAGGGTATGACTACGCTGCGTGACGCGGCTGCTAAATATGTTGTAAGCGGCATTACCTCATATTCAGAGATGATGAAGATAACTTATGAGGCTGACGATTAATATAAGGGGCGGGAGAAAGTAGGATTATATGGTTACGGTTGAGGAATTATTACAGATAGGCAAAGAAAACGGAGCTTCGGACGTACATATCACAGTCGGCATTCCGCCGAGAATGAGAGTCAGCGGCGGGCTTATCACCATGGATTATCCGAGGCTGATGCCTCCGGATACCGACAATATGATAAAAGGCATTATGAATGAACGCCAGATAGAGATGCTTAACGAAAAAGGCGAGGTGGACTTTTCGTTTTCGATACCGGCGCTCGGAAGATACAGAGTGAATGTGTTCCGGCAGAGAGGCTCTCTCGCCGCGGCTATACGTCTTGTAGGAACGCAGATCCCGAAGCCTGAGGAACTTGGACTGCCGCGCTCGGTCATTGAGCTTTCCCGCAAAAAAAGAGGACTCGTGCTTGTTACGGGACCTACCGGAAGCGGTAAATCGACGACGCTTGCTTCTCTTATAGACAGGATAAACGAAATAACCTCCGCACATGTAATAACTTTGGAGGATCCTATAGAGTATCTGCATCATCATAAGAAATCAATGGTAAACCAGCGGGAGATCGGTCTGGATTCGATGAGTTACGCCAACGCTCTGCGAGCCGCGCTGAGAGAAGACCCCGACGTTATACTTGTTGGAGAGATGCGCGACCTTGAGACCATATCCACCGCGATAACGGCGGCAGAGACGGGGCATCTTGTCTTTTCGACTTTGCATACGATAGGCGCGGCGAGTACCATAGACAGGATCATTGACGTTTTTCCGCCTCACCAGCAGCAGCAGATAAGGGTCCAGCTTTCGATGGTGCTTGAGTCAGTGATCTCGCAGCAGCTTATTCCTACTACGGACAGACAGCGGCGTGTGGCGGCTTTTGAGGTCATGCATATGACTACGGCGATAAAGAACCTGATACGCGAGGCAAAGACCTTTCAGATCGATTCCATGATACAGACAAGTAAAAAGATCGGAATGATCACGATGGACGACGCTCTTTACGAGCTTGTCGGACGTGGCGAGATAACCAGGGAGGTAGCCATAAGCTTTGCGCAGGACCAGCCGGCGCTTGAAAGAAAATTCGGAATGCTGCCGTCAATTTAATAACTTGATCTTAATGCTGCCGGGGATTGCTTGAAATGTTCCGGCGGCGCTTTTTATCTGCCGTTATTCAATAATAGCGGGATATCCGAATATAATATAGAGTGAAATGGTAAAAAATTGGTTAAAATTCACAAAAAAACATATTAATATTGATTTACTTCGTCAAATATGATACAATATTTTTATTAAAAGGATACATACAAGAGGGTATTTATGGCTAATTTCACATACCGAGTTATAAATAAAGAAGGCAAGGAGAAAAAAGGCTCCATAGAGGCCGACAGCAAGGAGCGCGCTATCGCTACTCTGAGAAACGAGGGCAATACGGTGCTTTCCCTTGCGGCGGGAAGCGTACTCAACAAAGAAATTTCTTTCGGCGGCAAGAAGGTCAAGTCGAGAGATTTCAGCGTTTTCTGCCGACAGTTCAACAGCCTTCTTACGGCGGGCGTAGGAGTGGTGCCGGCGCTTGAGATGTTAGCCGACCAGACCGAGAACAAAGCGCTTCAGGAGGCGGTCCGCAATGTGCATGACAGCGTGCAGAAGGGCGATACGCTTGCCGGTTCCATGAAGAAGGAAAAGGTTTTCCCCCCTCTGCTTGTCAGCATGGTTGAAGCGGGCGAGGCTTCAGGTAATATAGAGATATCCCTTGAAAGGATGTCCGAGCATTTTGAGAAGGATACAAGGGTAAAAGGTCTTTTGAAGAAAGCCATGATATACCCGATAGTAATATTGGTAGTAGCCATCATCGTGCTTGTCGTGATGGTAGTCGGAGTGCTTCCGTCTTTTGCGGAGATGTTTTCAGACATGGACACGGAGCTGCCGGGAATTACGAGAGCGCTGCTTTCACTGAGCGATATACTCAAGAATTACTGGTACATAATTATTGCGGGGATCGTGGGAATAGTCGTCGCGCTGAGACTTTACGGAAAGACTGAGACGGGGAAGCGGGTGTTTGCAAGACTTGTGCTCAAGCTTCCGGTATTCGGAAAGCTCAATGTAAAGACCGCTTGCGCGAGATTCGCGAGAACCTTCAGCACAATGCTCGCCTCCGGTATGCCGATGCTTGAAGCAATGGAGATCACGTCGAGAACAATAGGCAATATACTTTATCAGGACGCGCTTGAGGAGACGACGACGCAGATACAAAGAGGCGTATCGCTTACACAGCCGCTTAAGAAATCAGGACTGTTCCCCGCGCTTGTGGTGCATATGGTCGGCATCGGCGAGGAGACCGGTAATCTTGAGGGAATGCTTAATAATACAGCCAAGTATTACGACGAAGAGGTCGAGCTTGCGACACAGCAGGTAATGGCGCTTATCGAGCCTATGATCATTATCGTTATGGCGGGAATCGTAATACTGATACTTGCGGCAATATACGGACCTATCATCAAGATGTACCAGACGCTGGGTACTGTATAAGACCGTATTTAAATTCGGTATCAATTTTATGCCGTTTACCCCGGCATATTGATATAAAGGCGGGAAACCGCACGGCTCCTTTGCGGGCCTAATAAAAGAAAAAAGGAGACAGTAAAATGAAATTGTTTCAGAAAAAGAAGAACAACAAGGGCTTCTCTCTCGTAGAGCTTATAGTAGTAGTAGCTATTATGGCTGTACTTCTCGGAGTTCTTGTACCTACGCTCGTAAGACATATCGAGACGTCAAAGCAGAGCAAGGACCTTAGCGGAATCGCAGAGATCGCCAACAGCATGGAGATCGCGCTTGCAAATGAGAAATTCTCCGATCTTGATGTGGTAATCACATGCACCGGCGGAACTGTAACCGTTACAAAGGATGCAACAACAATAGGAACAACAACGGGAGACACTCTTTCTGCTGATTATGTAAATGAAGTTCTTAACAACCTTAAAAATCAGGCAGATTCCTTTGAGTTTAAGTGCTCGTCCAAAAAGTACAAAGCTGCTGATGCTGTGTTCACACTTAAAAACGAGCATGTAGAGGCTACTCTCGGCGGAGATGCGGTTGAATAATTCCTGCATTGAATTCAGAGCATTTAAGGTATAAGGATGACAAGGTATAATGTATGCTTGCTGAGATGATTCTTTTATACATAATAGTTTTCGTGTACGGCATTGTTATCGGCAGCTTTGTGAATGTGCTTATTTGCAGGCTGCCGGAACATGAGAATATAGCGACAGAGCGTTCTCACTGCATGAGCTGCGGTCATAAGCTGAGGTGGTACGACCTCGTACCGCTTTTCAGCTGGCTGTTTCTCAGGGGTAAATGCAGATATTGCGGGGCACGGATTTCGGCACAGTATCCGATCGTTGAGGCAGTCAACGGGATTGGGTATGTGCTGATACTGTTTGCTAACGGAATCAGTCTCAGCAGCATATTATACATGCTTTGCTTTTCGATTCTTACGGCGATTGCCGTTATTGACTGGAGAACTTATGAGATTCCGGTTGGGCTCAATATCGCCATATTGGCGTTGGGAGTCGCCGGAACGATTGCGGATTACCGCAATGTCTGGTATCACCTGATCGGTATGGTGACTGTGAGCGGTTTCCTTCTTCTCTTGTATATTGTCACGAGAGGACGAGGCATAGGAGGAGGAGATATAAAGCTTATGGGAGCCGCGGGACTTTTGCTTGGGTGGAAACATATTATTTTTGCCCTTGTGATAGGATGTGTTGTCGGATCGGTGATACATATTATTTTGATGAAGGTTAAGGGCAAGGACAGAGTTCTTGCTTTTGGACCATATCTGGCGGTAGGCCTGTTTGCCGTTATGATATGGGGCAGCCAAATGATAGATTGGTATGCCGGGTTGTTTATGTAAATCTAAAGTCAGGGAGGATACAATGGCATCAAGAGTCATAACAATTATAATAGGAAATGATGTCACTAAGATAAGTGATGTGGCGTATTCCGCTCAAAAATCAATAAACGTATATGCGGCGGCGACGGTACCGACGCCTGCGACCGCCGTGGAAGACGGAATGATCACGGATATTCCTCTCATGGCGAAAACAATAAAAGAAGCTATGGATGCAAACGGGATCGCGGGCAAGAGCGTGATTTTCAGCATTCACTCCTCCAAGGTTGCCAGCAAGGAGGTAATAACTCCCGAGCTTAAAGACAATAAGCTGAGGGATTTTATTAATACGAACGCAACGGAATATTTTCCCGTTAATATAGACGATTATGTTATAGCATTTTCCGCGCTTGAAACGATACTTGAGGGGGAAGTCAGAAAGTCAAGGGTGATGGTGGCGGTTGCCCCGGTGACTATGGTCGAGGCCTATTATTCGCTCGCCGAAATGCTCGGACTGCATATTGACGCGATGGACTATGTTGGAAATTCGACATTGCAGTTTATCAGGTATCAGGTGAGCGCGGTTCCTTCGATCGTAATACAGATGACGGAGGAAAACACCTTTGTCACGATCCTTAACCGCAATGTGCTGCAGCTGATGCGCACTGTGCCTTACGGCAAGGGGACGATAGCCAACGCGCTTATGGACAAGAGGGATATTACATACGAAGAGGCCCTTACCGCGATGTCGGACACCCATAATGCGCTGAAGGGCTCTTTTGACGAGGGAGATTATGTTACTGATTCCCTCAAATATCTTGTAAATAATATCAGCCGCGTTATGGATTATTACACCTCAAAGAACACCGAATATCCTATCGAAAAGGCTTATATCCTTGTTGAGGGAAGTCCGGTATACGGTATTGAAAAGCTTTTTTCATACGAATTGAACATTACGGTTGAGAAGCTTGAGACGATGCAGATGGCTCCGACGGCCAACGCGGAGATAACGGATATGTCCACATATATTCCTAACATAGGCGCCGTTATCGCTCCCGTTAATTTCCTGCCTCAGTCAGTTCTTGATAAGGCCAGAAAATCCAACAGTAATAAATACTTCAGGGTCGCATTGCTTGCTTCTGTACTCATAGCGCTTGTGTTGGTTTCTTTTCCGCTTATGCAGTACTGGTCAAAATCTTCGGACAAAGAGGATCTGAAGAACCGGATCAAAAATATAGAGTATGTACAGGAGATAGTGGATCAGTATTATATATCAAAGGACAGGTATTCCGACGCGGCGTCGTTCAATGTAATGGCGTTCTCGTTTGACGATTATCTTTCTGATTTTGTGGAATACCTTGAGAAAAATATGCCGTCCGACATTTCGATAACGTCTATGACAGTGGCAAACGGTACTGTCACAATGTCAATGACGGCTCGTTCTAAAGAAACGATTGCCGCGTTTGTTGTCGCGCTTAAGGAATCGAACGATAAAAAGGGAGTAAATATCGGAAATATCTATGTTCCCGCAATAAGCGAGAGTGTGGATTCAGAAGGCGTGATAACTGCGAGCTGCACGATGACATGCGTATTCGTTCCGTCCGTGGAGGAGATCCTTGACACGCCGGGTCTTATGGAGGATATACTTAATAAGCTTCCCGGAGTCGAGGAAACGAAATCCGAGGAAACGTCGGCATCTGAAGAAACGGAGGCGAAATAATCATGAAAATAAGCGACAGAGATATTAAATTAATATATGTGGTATTATCATTGGCAATAATTCTCTGCGGATACTTTTTCGGTTTCCGGAAGCTTACAGCAGCGAATGAGCAGCTGGACGACGAGATAAGCAAGCTTAAAACAAGACACGCTACGCTCAGGACTATGGAGAAGAATGCCAAGAAATATTCCGATGATACCGTTGTGTACAATGATAATTACGACAAGATCATCTCAAGATTCGATACGGGATATTCTCAGGAATATTCGATCCTTTTTATAAAAGAGCTTGAGAGTAAAGTGGATACATGGCTCAGTCAGGCTGGACTTGCGCAGACGGAGAACATCTATACGTTCGGGCAGGTAAAATCAACCAACCCGGGGAGCGAGGCGGGCGTGACTGTATACAGCTCGGATTATAAGGGCTACAAAACGGTGCTGACGCTGACGTATCAGACTTCGTACGAAAACTTCAAGGATCTCATAGAATATATTAACAATTACAAGTACAAATGTACTATAGATTCAATGTCGATGTCATACAATTCCGAGAGCGATGTGGTATCAGGGGCGCTTGTGGTGTCGCAGTACGCAATTACCGGCAAGGACCGCAAATTCAGCAACGTGAATATTAACGGCATACTGAACGGCAGCGATAATATTTTCAGCTCCGATATTTTCAATCCGGGCGAAAATGCCGATATAAACAACGGGGATAAAATAATGAGCGATTACGATTATTATATTTCCCTTCAGCCCGCGGATTCAAATCTTGACGCGGTAATGGTAAATAAAAGAGGAGATATGACCGGCGGTTCGGCTATTTTCTCTGATGAGAATGAAAGACAGGAATTTTATATAAGGTTTTTTGAGGAGGACGGCGTGTACTACGCTCAGTACTCAATAGGCGAGAAGAAGTTCCCTGCGGAGGAGTTTGACAAGGGGGCGATGTTCCTGCCCGGAGATTATCTTTCATTTATGGTACTCAGTTCGCAGAGGTCGGGCGACGAGGATATGGCGGCGGTAGACGCTACTATAATAAATGACACTGATATGACGCTGAACATAAAGGTCGCGAATGAGGATAAGGGAAACCCCAGATTTGTTGTTAAAAGCACATCGGGCGATGTGGTTATTTATGAATAAAAGCAGGTGATAACGTTGAAACGGTTGCGCGCAATGCGGAAAACACAAAACAATAAGGGCTTTTCGTTGGTGGAGGTTCTGGTTACCATGCTTATAATCGCGATTATAAGCATACCCATTATCCGTTCTTTTGTCGTGACCTCCAATGTGAATCATAAGGCGAGACGACTTCAGAACGCTACTGACGTGGCGCAGAATGTCTCTGAATACTTTGCCGCAAGACCGATGAGCGAGCTGCTTGCCGATTTCGGCGCCGCTCCGAACGGATTAAGCCCCGACAAAGATATGTATGTTTTCAAGAATATCAGCGAGGGAGGAAATCCGTACTATACGGGCGCTGAGGGAGAGAAATTCTATGTGTCCGTAGTAATGGACAGCAACGGATACGAGGGCTATACCGTACCTGAACTCAAGAATCTTTTCGGAGCGGGCGGCGTGACCTGCTTTAAAGAAGTGTTCATGTATGACAAGGCTGCTATAAATTATTTTGTAGACAGATACGGATATGCCGCCGATTCCACAGCGCAGAGTCTCGGTATTAAAAAAACGACGGATATTTATGTCGATACTAATCTTGACGGCAGCTACGGATATTTCGTGGAGGTTACATATACGGATCACGCGGGCAATATATATCAGACCGGCATGATAAAGCTTGAAGAAGTAAGGCCGGACAGCGACGATGTGGCGACGGAGCGTTTTCCGAATCTGTATATCATGTACCAGCCGTACGGAGTATACGAGAACGGTATATACACAGGCTATGTTGACGATGTGGTGAATATACATTATACGCAGAAGGACGCGTCCGGAGCTTATGTTCCGTCCAGTAATGCGGATGCGTTAAAGACGAATATTTATCTTGTACAGCAGGAGGCATATTATCAGAACGATGACACAAAAGGACGCGAGTATCTTAAAGTGACTGATAATTGCCGTATAATGTATAACGGAAATAATTATGATCCCGTAAATGACAGACTTATGACATTTTACTCGGAGGGCAACGAAAAAATAACCAAAGGTGACGGTTCCGCGGTCAGTCTGTACACGGTCAAGGTGTATGTAAGATATGGAGCGGAGGATTCCACCGAATATACGGACTACTATACGCGAGTCAACAAAGACGACGACGTGTTTGTTTCCGTGTCCACCATAAGGGAGGAATAATCTATGAGAATATTCTGGATAAGAAAATTCAGGAAAAACAGCGGGCGGCGCGATATTTGCAGAAAAGATAACCGGGGCTCATCAATGGTTGCAGCTCTGGTTGCTGTTGCGTTCGTGGCAATATTGGCGTCGGTTGTTATGTCTTCGACTATTACCAACTATAAGCTTAAGACGATGAACTACAAATCCAAGAAAACCTTCTATTCCGCGGAGTCCGCGATGGAGGAGATTCATGCTGGTCTGAGTTCGGCATGCTATGACGAGCTTGAAAAGGAGTATCTCAAAGCTATAACAAGACTTTCCTCCTACGGTGTCACTGACAGCAATGAGGCTAACGACGAAGCGAACGAGGACCTTAGAAGGGGATATCTTGACGCGGTACGGCTCCTTGTGACGGCATACGGTAAGCCGCCGGAATGGAAGCTTGAGGACTATCTTACCGAATTCCTCACGGATAAGACGAATGCCTCCGTCATATCGGTCGGAGACGTTACAAGTGACGTTACTTCGGTTACCATCAATGATATTGTCGTTCAGTTCAAGGAGTCGGAGACGGACTATTTTTCTACGGTCGCGGTTGACCTTGTGATGGAATTTCCGAATGTCAAATTCGATTTTATAAATGACAGAAATACATTAAAGACCTATCTTGATTACTGCCTTATCGGAATGAAGGGAATAGAGGCGGGCAACAATTCGTCGTCCAGTATTGCCGGAGGAGCCTTCGCGGGAAATTTCGGAGGAATGGGAGGTCTTACGGTAAATAACGGTTCAAGACTTGATTTTATCGAGGGACTTTGCAGTACGGTGCTTGTGTCGGAGAGCGATATCAACGTAAAAGGGACCGTTAATGTCACAAACGGCAAAATATGGGGTGTAAACATTAATATCGGGGATAAGATCACAAGCAAGGGAGGAGTTCTGAATTTTGCGGACGGCAGCGATACCTACGCGTATGTTCAGGACGATCTCAATTTTATCGGTTCGGGAAGCAGCGCTTTTCTCGGCAGTAATTATTACGGCTTCGGATATTCGGACAATACGAAGGGAAGCAGCAGCGCCATTGTAATAAACGGAGAAAAGAGCTCGCTTGATATTTCGCACCTTAACAGGATGTTGTTAGGAGGACGCGCGTACATCAACATCGGTTCGGACGGATATATGACCGGAGATTCCATCGGTCTTAAAGGAAGCCAGGAGGTATACCTTGTTCCTACGGCTTATATGAACTGCTCAAATCCCTATGCGGTTAGCGACCATGCGGGAGATTCTTCCTTTACGCCCGTGGATATGACGGCGATAGAGAATTTCTTCGCGTATTCTCTGCTTGCCTCCACTCCTTACGAAGTGGTTGAAGTGAACGGGACCGCTTATGTTTATCTTAAATTCAAGAACGCGGCGGCGCAGATTCAGTATGTGAACGCGATAATAAACGGAAACAATATTGACGGCAGCGACAGCTTTGATGAAGATGTGGCGATCTTAAGAAGAATACTCAACAGAAGCGCCTCCAAGTTTACTGACGGCAATCTTGAGTTCTGGGGCGGCGGCTCGCTTTCGGCTTCAGACGTGCTTTCCGGCGGTAATCTTTATCAGGTCATAGACAACAGCATAAAGGTGGATTCTTCGGTTACCTCAAATACCGGAAACGATACTTTTATTCAGGCATGTCTTGACAAAACAAAACGCTATTCACTGCTGAAACTTTATCTGCACGATATAGGCGGCGAGAGCGGTTCGGGATTCAGTACCGACAGCTTCGCGGCGGGAACGGCAAACGGCGACGTAGTGGTAATTGACGATATTCCTTATATTATAAATAACGGCGTGTCTATATATGATTATGTGGTGGACACGGAGCTTCTTGAGGAGTTCAGACTGTCTGTTGAGGAGGAGACTATTAAGTATGTGAGAGAAGATTACACATACGCCTCCAAGGACGGATCGTACAACACCGTTGCGATAGTAGCGGCGGGAGGAACATATGAGATTCCCGATGACGCTTTTTACGGCGTTATACTCGGCTACGGCTGTGATATTACGGTGGATCATGATTTTGAAGGACTGATAATCACCAACGGCAAGATCAATATAACCAACAATGCCAAAATAAGGGCTAATCATGATCTCTCCGACGATGTAATTGAGAACAATCCTGTGCTTGCACAGTATTTTAAAGCATATCAGAACAGCGCAAATACCAATCAGGTCGATCCCGGAGATATAACCAAGTCGGATCTTCTTGCGGTTAATAATTGGAGAAAGAATTATGTGTCAGAGGAAACACCAGTCGAGTAACAGGGGCTTTTCCGTAATTGAAGTGATTGTCGTCGTGGCGATCATGAGCGTTATGATCGGCTTGATAAGCATAACGTATACGGTTGTAAAAAAAGCTAATGTTACCAAGGCATCAAAGTCAATAGACAATCTGCTTACGACCTGCCGCGAAAAGGCGATGACCAATTCCGCAAAGGAATGGAAGGTCGTTATAGACGGCGACCGCGCCGTGATAATCAAGGTTGACTCAGAGGGCAACGAGATCGAGATCGCGTCCGAAACCATACCGTCCAACGTAGAAGTATATGTTGTGGCGGACGACGGCGTCAGCCAGTATTATGCCGCGGATAATCCGATTTCAATATCTTTTAAGCTTTTGTCCGGAGAGGTCAGTTCCGTCTATACTACAGGAGTAACGATCAAAGGAAGCGGTACTCAGTGCCGGATAGTTTCGGATTACAAGAACAAAAAGCAGAGTACCATAACTTTGTACTATGCCACGGGTAAGCATACTGTTGAGTAGAAGAGGGATGCGTAATGTTCAGAATCAGAAAACACGGTAAACATAATAAGGGATTTTCCCTGCTTGAAGTGCTGATAGCGGTTGCGATTACGGCTGTGATCGCCACGCTGATCGCCGCTTTTGTCAGCTCCGGCACGGGATATTTCAGAAAACAGAGCAATTCCATAGATTTGCAGAATATGCTTCAGGAGACCTCCAACAAAATTACGGATTCTCTTATGGAGGCGACCTCAATAGAAATTAAAGAGCAGGGAGGAAATTTATGGATATACACCGGGGATTTTGAGGAGACGGAACCCAAGGTGAAGCCCAAGCTTATCCTCTGGCTCAGATCAGCCGGTGAGATTTATGTCATGGATTATGAAATAAGCGATACGGGGTCCGTGGACGAAGGCTACTGCATGGCTAAGTACGTCAAGGATTTTAAAATAGAACTTGATCCTAAATGCGAGAATCCGGACACGCATAAATGGGAGCAGCCTCTTATGTTCAATGTTTCCATTTCGCTTGAAAACAGGGACGAGGAACGCTCGGATTCCAAAACGACGACATTGCGGAACAAAATCGAACTGCTTGAAATAAACGGAGTAGAATACGAATTGAAGTAGAACGGCGCGTCAGTAATGAAAGGGGCATTGAATTATGAAAAAGAAAAGAATTGGTAAAAAGGTACTTGCCGCGGCGCTTGCGGTTATGGTCTGCGCCGTTGGACTTGTCGGGATCCTGAACAGGGAAAAGGTAATGGCTCTTTTTGGAGTTGAAAAGGCGGTGGGTATGGTTTCCGGACTTACCGACGAGGAGGCGGCGAAATTCTATGCGTCCTATACCAGAGCCACTCTTGATATGGTAAACGGCGAGGTGGTGCTTACTGCCGACAGGAAAGCAAACGTCCTTACCAATATATATAAGAACAAACAGAAGCTTACTATTCTTGAGATAGTTCCGTATAAGCTTGCTTCGGTATATAATGTGCTTGTTCCGACCGAGGAGCAGAAGAATAAAATCAAAGCGTACGGAGACGAGATATTTGATACTTTTGAATATCCGTTTCGTACCGATCCGCTTGAGTGGACGGAAGGTATGACATGGGATGAGCAATACAGGGATCCCAGCGCGAGACTGCTTACTTCGGGCAGCAGATCGCAGGATTGGGACACAGGCAAATGGCATGAAATATGCTACTCCAAGAAGTATTCACAGGGAGCGGCAAATCAGATAGCGTCGCAGTTTCAGCCGATAGAGCTTTACAGGAGCGGAACCGAAGGCAGCTACGATGATTCCGTACTTATGCCGGATTATTATATTTCCAATCTTTTGACCGGATATGAGGAAACCAAAATATACGATTATTTTGCCAATAAGAATAATGTGGAGGTTAAGATCGTAGTTCCGGGTCAGGTTACCGCCGCCGAACTTCAGAAAATTCTTCTGGGTACGGACAACGGAAGCGGAGATCCTGTTGATTTTATTTATGTAGGCGGTTACGCGATCGCTAATTCCGGAACGACGGGCAATATATACAGGAATGTGTTCTTTGATCAGGAAGTGCCCGCGGACGAAGAAGGCAGAAAGGCCATTGTAAATTTCGCAAAGACCGGAGAAGGCGCGGATAATTTCCATACAAATGTGTACAGAGCCGACGGTACGGAGTATAAGGTGTCGGAGCTTGTATCAGAGAAGGTATGGTATGATTCATACAGCAAGGACGCGGACGGAAACCTTCATTCCAACGATCTGGAGTGGAATGAGGTTGAGATGCTTATGAATTATATATTCGGAAACTATAACCAGAACTGTGTTCATGTTGACGAGTCCGGCAATAAGCAGCAGCAGAGAGTATCCTGCGAGTTTCAGATAGCTACGCTCAGCGAAGGCATATTCTGCAATGACAGCAACGGATGCGACAATAACATAGGAAAACTTTATTATCTGCTTTGCAAGACCAGCGATCAGGCGTCGGACGAGGAGGGATGCACTCTTGATTCAACGAAGGGCTATACCTCGCTTCACCACACAGAGTCGGATAAGTCTACTCATACGCCTTATTTTGAGATTTCAACGTATTATGGAGCGGCGGATTATTTTCTTAAAGGAAACGGCTTTGATACGACCAATACGGTCACTAACAGCAACGGCGTGCAGACGGCGACCTATAACGGCAGCGCTTACTGGAGGTTCAATCTTGTCGACAGACAGGGTATTTATACCGGAAATATTGAAGATTCGGATTTCCTTAACGCTGATGAAGATTATACGCGTGAGATACAAAAGATTGCGAACGGAGAGATATATCCCAACGTAAACGCGGGGCAGAAGGAATATGAGCTTTTCTATCTGCATATGGTTTTCAACGGACGTTTCGCCGTTTATAACGGAATGCTCGGCGTAAATCCTTCCGGGGCAGGTAACCTTCTTGACTTCGGTCTGTCGCATGCGTGGGGCGCCGGAGGCTGGAGAGACGCGATATCTCATCAGAGACTTGATCTCGCGGTGGGCGAGAACTTTATGGATCAGTTCAATATCGTGAACTATCTGCTCGGTGTGGACGAAACGGATTTCATAACGAAACCTGACGCTTATTTTACCGGCGTTGAGCTTGAGTATGACGATAAAAACGTGGTTAAGGACGTTGAGCAGGGCGCGAATAAGAATGCATTTTTCACATATATTTATGACGACGATTATAAATACGACGCGTCAGATAATATTATATATCCTGACAGCCTCAGGATCGGATTCGGAGCCGCCGACGAAAGTATGCACATGAAAAACGGCAAATTAACGGCATATTATCTTAACGGAACGGAGATAAAAACTCTTGCCGAATATACTGAAACGGATTTCACTGATCTTGAGATTTTTGAGGACGTTTATGATATATCTTCCGATGCAGAGGTTTATCAGGCGTTTAAGGACGGTAATATTTATTTTACCTTTACGATAGAGAACAGGGTCACGATCAAGGGAGTGGAAAAGACTCTTTCGGATACTGCTTATCTCTATTTTAAACAGAGAAATATGTTTGAACTGGACTAAAATCATATGGCGGGCAGCCTATTGCGGCTGCCCGCTTTGCTTTTGCGCGATTATACTTGACAGTTCGGTCCGACAGCCTTATAATGCACATATCAGTATTTATTCTGTGTTTTGGATTATCTTTTTTCAGCCGAATCGGCTTATTTTACGGAAGAAAGCTTCATATTAAATTTATAAGAAATATTTGGTTGTCATATGCCGTCCGGGGGAGTTTGGAGGACATATGGTAGGCAAGGTTATTTCAGCGGCAGTATCCGGCGTTACGGCAAGGCTTGTGGAGGTTGAGGCGGATATCGCGGCAGGCATTCCCTCTTTTGAACTCACCGGCAATCTGGGCGGTACTGCAAAAGAGTCAAGGGAGCGCGTCAGGACGGCGCTCCGCAATTCAAAAATTCGTTTGAATCCCGGAAAAATAACGGTAAATCTGGCTCCGGCGAATATACGCAAGGAGGAGCCGCATTTTGATCTGGCGATAGCGGCGGCGGTTTTGTGCGCGTGCGGACTTGTACCGCAGAGCGCTGCCGAGGGTATTCTTTTCGCGGGAGAGCTGCGGCTTGACGGCGGAATAAACGAGGTAAACGCCGCGCTTCCTATGATAATTGCGGCGGCAGAGTCGGGATTAAAGAGGTGCGTCGTGCCGGAGGGCAACGCGGAAGAAGGCGCGCTAATAGACGGCGTTGAAGTCATTGGGGCGGCTTCCCTTGAGGACTGCGTTGCATATTTAAGAGGAGAAAAGAAACTGACGCCCGCTCCTAAATGCAGCTTCGCCGCCGCGCCGCAGTCTGCGGTGAAGGATTTCGGAGATATAAGAGGACAGAGAAGTCTCAAAAGAGCGGTCACGGTTGCCGCCGCGGGTATGCATAACCTTCTTATGGTAGGGCCGCCCGGCTCCGGCAAGACAATGACCGCGGAGAGGATTCCGGACATACTTCCTCCTCTTTGCCGTGAACAGAAGATGGAGGTGTGGCGCATATACAGCGTGGCGGGACTTCTGGGAGGAGACAGCATTCTTATGGGCAGAAGGCCGTTTCGGTCGCCGCGGCATACCGTGACGGCGCAGACGATGGCGGGAGGAGGGCGCAATCCCATGCCGGGAGAGATGAGCCTTGCGCAGCATGGAGTATTGTTCCTTGACGAGCTGAATCTTTTTGACCCGCGCGCGGTCGAGACGTTGAGAGAGCCTCTTGAGAGCGGGACGGTCAGGATAAACAGAGTGGGAGGCACCGTGGAATATCCGGCGGATTTTATGCTTGCGGCGGCTGTCAACCCTTGCAGATGCGGATACTATCCCGACCGAAGAAAATGCCGCTGTACACAGACGGATATAAAACGGCATTTCGGCAGGATAAGCAGACCTATAATGGACAGGATAGACATATGCGTGCAGGCCCCGACAGTTTCTTTTGACGAGGTGGGAGGCGGTAAAGACGGGTATGACAGCGCTTATATGAAAAAAATTGTGGGGAAGGCGTTCGAGATACAGCAGAAACGCTTTAAAGGGCAGAAATTAATGTTTAATTCGGCAATGACAGCCGCGATGACCGCCGAATACTGCGTTATGGAGCCGCAGGCTCAAAGGCTGATGAAAAAGGCTTATGAAACATACGGGCTGAGCGCGAGAAGCTATTATAAAATACTTAAAGTTGCGCGGACTGTCGCGGATATCGAAGGAAACGAGTATATCAGCGCTGAAAATATAAGCGAGGCGATAAGTTATAAAACGATGGGGGAATGATATGGACAGAAAATACTGGTTTTGGATCAATAATATAAAAGGAATCGGCAATATTAAAGTACGCAGGATACTTAAGGCGTTCGGAGACGATCCGGAGGCGGTGTATGAAGCGGGAAAAGAAGGACTGAAAATGTCTGCCGGGGAGACAGGAATCACGGCAAATGATTGTGATTTGATTTCAGATAAAAATAAGGCGGGGATAATATTTAAGGAATATGAGGAATATAATTGCAGGGGCGGGATGAAGTTTGTCGTACCGTCCGATATGAATTATCCTCAAAGACTTAAAGAGCTTTATGACAGACCTAATATTCTTTATTATAAGGGCAGACTCCCCCGCGAGGAAGCTAAAGCCGTGGCGGTCATAGGATCAAGGAACTGTTCGGAATACGGCAGAAGCATAGCGTCGGAGCTGGGAAGAAGGCTCGGAGCGGCGGGCGCAAGCGTTATAAGCGGACTTGCTCTCGGCATAGACGGAGAGGCGCACAGGGGAGCGGTCATGGGAGGGGGAAGGACCTACGGAGTGCTTGCCGGCGGCGTTGATATATGCTATCCGGCGGGAAATTTCAATTTATACATGGATATGCAGAAGGACGGCGGCATAATATCCGAATTTCCGGCTGGAACGCCTACCCGTGCCGGAATGTTCCCGCTGCGCAACAGGATAATAAGCGGGCTTTCGGACGCCGTGGTGGTTGTGGAGGCGGGCTGTAAAAGCGGGACGCTTATTACGGTGGCGCAGGCTCTTGAGCAGAACCGTCATGTATATGCGGTTCCGGGCAGGCTGGGCGATCCCGACAGCGCGGGCTGCAATCGTCTTATAAGCGAGGGCGCGCAGATAATAACGGACATAGACGCCCTGATGGAGGAGCTTGGGCTGGGCTGCGGATCGGCTCCGGAAAATAAAAAAAATAATCTTTTACTTGCAACAGATGAGAAAATGTTGTATAGTCAATTACTGGATTTCAACCCAAAAAGTCTGGACACTCTGACAGGGGAGTGCGGACTGCCGCCGGAGAGGATTTTTTCCGCGCTTGTTGAGTTGGAGCTTAAAGGTCTTATAAGGGAAACAGCCAAAAATTTTTATATGAGGATACGGTGAACCGCGCTGTACGGTTTGCGCGGACTGCGGGAGAGGTTGAGATTATGGCAAAAAATCTTGTGATCGTGGAGTCGCCTGCCAAGGTGAAGACAATTAAAAAATTTCTGGGAGCCAATTATGAGGTTGCTGCCTCCAACGGACATGTCAGGGACTTGCCCAAAAGCACTCTCGGAGTAGATGTTGAGGGGAGCTTTGATCCTAAATACATTACGATAAGAGGAAAGGGCGACGTGCTTGCGAATC
>ERZ777011.2106-NODE-2106-length-17294-cov-7.233308_pt1 | contig 17294 bp, 24 predicted proteins | sample MGYA00374964_ERZ777011 | MGnify/ENA primary metagenome ERZ777011 (study PRJEB29310, sample SAMD00008975) | mouse gut metagenome | study: EMG produced TPA metagenomics assembly of the Metagenome analysis of fecal microbiota from mouse which was promoted...
GTGTACGGGGACAACGTATTTAAGAAAACCGGGATAAACCGGGAAGGGGCGGGAAGGTATAAGAAAACCCGCTATTTCAGCGGGAAACAGGGCATTTCAGCCGGGACGGGCCCGCGAGTGGGGCTCGGATTATTGGACAAGTTGAGACGGGGGCGTCGGCGCGGTCGGCGCTCTTTTTTTGCGCCCAGAACGGCCCAGGAAGGGCCCAGGAACGGCGGCAGCGGGGCCGGGCATATCCGGGGCCCAGGAGCCGGGAAAGCCCTGTATATCAAGGCTTACAAGGCAGGAGGGCCGCTCCACCCGCCCCGGAAGTCGCAGCAGCAGCAGACCAAAGAGGGCGGGCTTTGCGGCCCATGGTGAGATTATAGCAGACGGGCCCCAGAAAAGCAAGGGGGCAGGCCGTGCAAACGGGGCGTTAAAACGTGCAGAAATTAACACCTGTCCCGGAAAAAGGCCGTTTTAGGCCCTCCATCACCGGGGATCACGCCGGGCGGAGCTGTTACAAGCCGTTACTCGGGCCGTTCAGCCGTGCGCGACGCCGCACCCGGAGCGCCCAAAAACACCCTAAAGCAAAGTGACATTTTCCTCAAAACGCTGTCATGTTGTCACATTGATTGCGCCGCAACGGTTTCCGGCCTTTTGAAGCCCGAAAACTTTAGCATGGCAAAGTGACAGCATTTTGATTTATTATTTAATCATACAGGCGCAAAAAATCAGGCGGTTCCGTCGCGGGCTTCACGGCCTTCGGCGGGGCCGCTTTTCTCGTCGCTCTCGTCGAAATATGTCCAGTAGATAGACTCCGCCTTTTTCCCTATGCGCCGCTTGTACTTGAGATGGACGATATCGAAGACGTCCTCCCGCTCCCCCTCGGGTAGGAGCCGGAACATGGCTATTAGATCGGCTTCCACGTTGTCGAGAGGGCTCCCGTCACAGATAAGCCCTTGTTCTCGCTTGACTTCTTCAAGTTCAACTTGCGTCCTATCCTGTGTAGTTTTATCACAACCGCCAAGAGCCAAGTAATCCACGCTGACTTGCAGATAATTAGCTACAGATACTACGCTATCAAGGCGCGGGCTTTGCGTCTCCCAACGCCTGATAGAAGCGTTTGCAAGGCCGCACTCCCGCTCAACCCTACGGATTGTGAGGTTTTTTTCCTCAATTAGCCCGATTAGCCGTTTGTAAAAAGACAAAATTACCCCTCCTAAAAATTTAGTTTTTTAGCGACAAAAGGCTTGACTTTATGTAGTGAATTAGCTATACTATGGGTAGTAGGATTAAGAAATTAATCAACAACAGCATATCACACCCCACCAAAAAAGGAAAGCACAAAAAGGAGGCGGCACATGAGAAACGGCAAGAAGCCCACGCGGAAGCAGAAAATCAGGCTCGGGAAGGCGGGCCTTGCCCCGGAGAATTGGCTCGTAGTCAAGCAAAAGCCGAACGGCGAGCTCGTGATCCTCCACAAGCACACCGACACAGTCAGGGTCGTCCCGCCGTTGGTCGGCTGACCCGCACAACAGGAAGGAGCAGCACATGAAAGACGAATACATTTTGAGCCGGATCAAGAACCTGGAGCAAAGCCTCCAGTGGCGGGAGGAAAGCCTGGAACAATCCCGCCTCGCCCTCGTTGAGCGGGCCAGCAAATGCACCGCCGAGCAGATCGCCCACGGATGGCTCGAGAGCGACATCAATCAGATTGGGCGCGAGGTTGAGGAGGTCAAGAGCCTCCGCGATCAGATCAAGCTCCTGGAGCACCTTTTGAAAAACGCCGAGTAAGCCGAAACGCCCGCGCAGGGCGTCGCCGAGGGGCGTCCTCCCCCGGCCTGACGATGGCAGGACGAACAACAGGAAGGAGCGGCAGCATGGCAAATTTAAGAACAACGGCGCAGCAAGTCCTTGAGGAGGCCCGTGACGGCATCGCCTGGATTGCTCTCTACAAGGAGGGGCGCGGATGGAGAGCCTCTTGCTTCTGGCCCGACCTCGACCGGGACGGCGGGTTCACCTTCGACCCCGACGACGCCCAGGAACTCGAGGCCATTCTCACTACAGACCCGGAGGCTATCTTCGTAAATGGCTACTACACCAACCTCGGCCCCATGGAGGGAATGACGCGGGAGAGCCTCACCTCCGCCCTCCGTTGGCAGTATGAGGAGCACTTCAACCAACTCGCCGAAGCAGTTTAGCCGAAACGCCCGCCCAGGGCGTCGCCGGGGGGCGTCCTCCCCCGGCCTGACGATGGCAGGACGAACACTTTAGGAAGGAGCAGCAGTTATGAGAAAAATGAAGAAGATCAACGGGTTCCTCGTGGTGCGGTTCAACGACCGGGAAAAGCGCGTCTATCCCGACCTCGGCAACTTCGGCGTCATCGACGCGGAGCAGTATGTGGGCGACATCGACCTCGACCTGGGCGAGATGGAGTACACCGACGCCGAGACCATCGAGATCGCTGTGGAACAGGCCCGAGGGCTGAACGCCGAGGAGGACTTCAACGAGGAGTCCACGACCTACGCCGTCATCACCGAGACGGCGGCGGCGTCCCAGGAGACGACGGTCGCGCCGAAGGCGTGCGTCATGTCCTATGAGAACAGGCTCAAGACGCAGGTCAAGAGTGAGCACTACCCCGACATCGACCCCCGGACGGCGGCGCATGAGCTGAACGGCTACAAGGCCGCGCTTTGCGATCTGGGCCTCCTGGACAAGGACGACGCGGTCACGGAGCCGGACATCTTCGGCGAAGCGTGTCAATTTTACGGCTCTGAGGCCCACCGAGCCGAGATCATGTTCCCGACCTCGGCGGGGCCCGTTGTTTTGAGCCCCCACGATTACGAGGAGGGGGAGACCTTCGCGGGCTGTACCGTCCAGACGCTCAAGTGCCGCCGTTGCGGGGCGGAGAGCTTTACATGGAGCAAAGGGCCGGGCCCGGAACAGGAGGAGACCCAGGCTATGCAGGAGGGGCCGTACACCCCCGGGAAGCCCGTGGCAAAGCTGCATCTCTCGGAGAGGTTCACAAGGCAGCTCCAGCAATTCTCAAACTTTTTGCAGGAGATGGATGAATATGTCACCGGGGAGAGTGAGCTGGAGGCCCTGGAGCGTGTAACCTTCATGAACATCCCCGCCGCCTCAAGTGGTCATAAACAGGCGAGAAGAGTCTACGCCCTGGGTCTTGCACTTGCGGAGGAGTGCCCCGACAACGATTGCCGCCTCTACCTCAACGTCTTCAACATGGCCCGGGAGCTCGACACTGCGCTGGACGAAATCACGGGCTACCCCGCCGAGGTCATGCGTCGGGAGTTGAACAAGCATTATCGGGAGCTCGGGCAGATGTACTATGAGAACTACGCCGTCCAACAGTACAAGGAGGAGATGAAGTCATGACAGGGCTCGAACTCCTCAAGGCCCCCAACACCACGGCGGGGGAGATCGCGGACATCATCTCCGAACATTGCCCGCCCGTGTGCCCCGCCGAGTGCGACCGCCTCGCTTGCCGGGAGTGCTGGTTCTCCTGGCTCACCACCGGGGAGCCGCCGAAAGCGGCGGGGCCGTCCGACAGGCAGACGGCCCCGGACGAGGAAGGGCTGCACCCCAACCTCGTCGAGATGTACGCCAAAGCGCAACGCAAGGCGCGGCATATGCTTCACGCTTACGCCGCCCACAGCTCAACCGTTACTCCGCCTCCGGCTCCCCGGCAGAATGATCCGGTCCGGCCACTTGCGCCTTAAAATGTCGGCCCAAAAACTCCGCAAACTCCATTTCGTCAAGAACCCCTTTCGCGGATAGGTAGTCAATCAGAGCCCAATATTCGGGCTGCATGGAGAGCCGGACTGTGTTCAAACGGTCAACACCGGGCTCCCCGGTCGACATTTTGTGAGCGCACTCGTACAGAAAGTCCATCATAGCGATCACCCCCTCCCCGGGCCGGAAGCCCACCCCCATTATACAGGCCCGGAGAGGAAATGAAAAGGAGAAGCATGAAAAAGACCATTACACCGAAAGAGGCCCGCGCCTGGGCCGGGGCGCTCCGGCTGGAGCTGCTCCAGCAAAAGCGGGCAGCGGGCGATCCTCGGGCCCCTATGCGGGCCCGCCTGGGACAGGAGGCGGCGTTCGAGAAGGCGGAGGCCGACATCGCGGCAACGGACTTCATTCTCAAATTGCTTGAGATGGAGGAACGGCGCAAACAGGCCCGGGCCCTCTACGAAATGAAGCGGAAGGCATTCAATGCCGCCGACGCGCTGCTGGATGGGTTCATCATCTTCGGGCTGGCCTCCGCCGCCATGCTGGGCCTCGGGGCCGCCGCCGTGCTGCTGAACTGCCCCGACCCCATCATCCAGGTCACGGCGCTCGTGGGCGTGGGCGTGGCCCTGGCCCGGGCGGTTGCCCGGAAGTAGCCCTAAGAAACAGCTCACAGGAAGGAGGACAGCGATGAAACGCAGCAGCGGAAGGCTCACCCCGTTCGGGAAGCTCGTGGTCAAGGCGCTCACCGACCAAGATATGACGAAGGCCCAGCTCGCCGACACCATCGGCACGTCGCCGCAATACTTGAGCTACATCCTCTACGGCGTCCGCTCGGGCGAGAAGTACCTCCCGGCGATCGTCGCCGCCCTCTCCCTCGACCCCCGGAAGGTCGAGAAGGCCATGGCAGCATAATGGCAGGAAGGAGGGAGCGAGGTGTCGGACGTGTTCGTCGGCCTGGAGGAGGCCGCGACCTTTGAAGGGGTCAAGTACAATACACTCGTCCAGCGCATGAAGCGCAATCCGAAGCAGTACAAGACCAAAACACAGCCCCGCGAGGACGGGGGCAAGGATCAGGTCATGATCTCCGTTGCCTCCCTCTCCGCGAAGGGGCGCAAGGCGTGGAAAGCCGCGCAGAAAGTAGACGGGAGGGACGTCATCATAGACAAGCGAACAGACGCGGCCCCCTGGTATGTCGGGGCTGACCTCAACCACTTTATCGAGGGGGACGGCGGGAAGCGGAAAAAGGCATACTATGAGGCCGTCGAGCTGGCCTCCCGCATCCAGGACTTTATCAACTACGACGGCCCCGACCGCACGGCCTACGCCGAGCGTTATGCGTTGGGCTTGGGCGTGAGTCTCCCGACCCTTTACCGCTACACGGACAGCGTCCTCAAGGCAAACGCCTGGGCGCTCAAATTGGAGCGGGAGGACGGGCAGAACCGGGAGTATTTCCGGGCCCTGGCCCTATGCAGGAAGCCCCGGGAGAAGGACACCTTCCCGAGCCTCACCCCGGAACAGCGGGCGGTCATTGAGAACATATGGTTCGACCGCCGCTTCGCCGCCAACCTGGGCACGATCGAGATGTTGTTTGAGAAGTTCGAGGAGATCGCCATGGCCCGGGGCTGGGCGGACTACCCCAGCATTAAGACGGTCGCCCGGTACGTCAAGCACCTAATGGACACCCCGGGCGCTACATCGGCCCGCTACTACGCCGCCAACGGCTCCCGGGAGTGGCGCAACAAGATGATGGGGAAAGCGCGACGGGACGCGACAAGCCTCAAGGTCATGGAGTACGTTGTGGGAGACGAGCACACCTTTGACTTTTGGGTTCAGTGGACGGCCCCGAACGGCAAGATCAAGGCCGTCCGCCCGAAGCTGGTCGCCTGGATGGATATGCGGAGCCGGGCAATTATCGGGGACGTGGCGTGTATAGACGCCAACAGCCAAACCCTAAAAGAGAGCCTTGTGAAAATGCTCTATACGCACCCGGGCGGCGTCCCCCACATCCTCCACATCGACAACGGCAAAGACTACACGGGGCAGACCATGACAGGCCAAAGCCGCAAGAATCGGCGGATCGACTTCGGGTTCGACGCCGAGACCGTGGGCTTCTACCAATCCATCGGGGTCGAGGAGGTGGGCCGCTCCCTCCCCTATCAGCCGTGGGACAAGGCGATCGAGCGGTTGTTCTCCACCGTATGCTCCAAGTTCTCGAAGTGGTTCGACAGCTACACGGGCACCCTCACGGGTTCCAAGACCTACGCCAAACGGAAAAAGGACGTTGACGGTATGCTGGAGCGCGGGGAGCTGCTGACGATGGAGGAGTTCTTCGAGGTCTGGACGAAGTGGAAAAACGAGAAGTATCACACCCGGGAACACCGGGGCCTCAAGGACGCGGGCGAGAAGTGGATCACGCCGATTGAGCTCTTTGAACACGGCGACCGCTATGAGAAGGCCGCGCCGCCCAGGGAATACGCCGCTATGCTGTTAATGAAGGCGGCGACCGCCCGGGTCTACAACTACGGGATCAACAAGTTCGGAGTGGTCTATGCCGACTACGAGCTCACCCGCCACATCGGGGAAACCGTGGGCATTAAGTGGGATATCGACGATGTGACGAAGCTCTACGTCTACGACAAGGACGGCAAGAAAATTTGCGAGGCGGTCTCGGCGGAGCTGCTGGCCTTCGGTGAACACTGTTCGCAAGCGGCCCTCGAAAAGCACCTCCGCGACCAACGGCGGCAGGAGAAGGAAGTGCGCGAGTTCCTGGAGGAGCGGACGCGGCCTTACGAGCTCCGGGGCGGGGAGGGCGGACGGCCCTCCGAGGCGGTGGGCATGATCGACCTCACCATCAAGGCCACTCGGCCCTCAAAGTTGATCTCGCTCCCGTTGGACAAGGAATACCGGGCCGAGGCAGCAAGCCGGGCCAGCAAGAAGAAGGCAGGAGCCGGGGACGAGTTCCTCGGCAAGAAGGCGGGCGACGCCCTGGCCCGCTTACAGGCTATCAACGAATAGGAGGCAAAACAGAATGGAAGTCAAAGCAGCAGCGGCGGCGCAGATCGCCACCTATACCCCCGGCAAGACCCTCGCACAGCAGATCAACGACTACCTCGCCGCCACGCGGACGAGCATCGCCACACTCGCCAACGAAATCCCCGGTTATTCCCGCCCCACGATCTCCCGGTATCTGTCCGGGAAGTATGACGGGGACATCACCACGATTGAGGGGCTCCTCGCGGATTGGCTGGCCCGGCGCACGGGCGAGGCCGTGGACATCCCGGAGCGGCCCGGGAAAACTGGTCGGAAGCCCGTCTTCCTGGAAAGCAAAGACGCGGTCAACGTCCTGGGCGTGTGTCAGTCCTGCCAAGAGTACATGGGGCTGGGGATCGTGACCGCTCGGAGCGGCTACGGCAAGACCTACAGCCTCCGGCAATACGCGAAGCTCCCCCGAGTTGCGTACATCGAATGCGGTAGTACCATGGGCACCCGCGACCTTGTGAGAGTAATTGAGAAATCTCTTGGCATTCCCAGAGGCTATGGTTCAGTCTGCGAAAGGCAGGACGGCATCCGGGATTTCTTCAACACAAACAAGGGTTATCTCCTCATCATTGACGAGGCGGACAAGCTCATCTCAAAGCAGACAAAAAAGAAGCTGGACATCATCCGAGAAATTTTTGATCAGAGCGACGTTGGGATCGTCATAGCTGGAGAACCAGAGCTTGAGATCATGATTAGAACATATCTTCCACGCATGGCAAATCGGTTCGATTTTGGAATCAAACTCAAGGGGCTTGAGCCCTCGGAGGTGGAGAAGTACGTCTCCGAGTTCGAGGTTGCGCCGGAGGCCATGGTGGAGCTCAAGGCCCGGGCCTGTAATATGCAAACGGGTTGTTTCCGGCTTCTCGACCGCACCCTCTCCAACGTGAAGCGCATCCTCGAGGAGAAGGGGGAGACCATCATCACCCTCAAAATCATCGAGCAAGCGTCGGGCCTTATGATGTTATAACGGGGAGGCCGGGACAATGAAAATGATAAAGCAACGGTTAATGGGCGTCGGTTTTATCGCGATCGCGTGGTTCGTGCTGCTGCTGGCCTACGGCGGGGCGTCCCCGGAGGATCAGGACGCCACCGCCACCCTCCTGGTTGGCCCCCTCGGTCTTTACCTGTTATATTCGGATACCTACCTCCTCTACGACGGCGAGCCGGAGCGGAGGGCCCGGGACAGCCCGGAGCCCTCCCCCGCCTACCAATACCCCACCACACCAACAACAACGAAAGGAGCCGACACATGGCAAGGAAACGAGTTATCGAGCCCCCAAGCATTAAAACATGGGAGGACGCCAACGACGCCCTCCGGCAGATCGCTGAGGCGACGCTTGCCCTGGCAGACATTGAGGGCGAGATGAACAAGCAAATCGTCGGGGCGAAGAAAGCCGCCGAGGAACAGGGCAAGCCCCACAAGGACAGGATCGCGAAGCTGGAGCGCGAGCTCAAGGACTTCGTCACCGAACACCGCGCCGACATGGGCAAGGCGAAGTCGAAGACCCTCACCTTCGGGGAGGTGAGCTTCCGGCTCTCGACGGCGATCTCCCTCCCCCGGGCAAAGGACAAACTGGAGGAAATCGTCCGCAAGCTCAAAGCCCGGAAGATGCTGGACTGCATCGTCACCAAAGAGGAGGTCAGCAAGGAGGCCCTCAAGAAATACGGCGAGGACGCCGTCAACGCGGTCGGGGCCACCTGGAAGCAAAGCGACGTCTTTGGCTACGAGCTGAACCTCGCAAGGCTGGAGCAGATCAAGGAGGGGACTTAACGTGTTCGACTACCTTGACTCCTTCGCCCGAATGTGCTCTTTGTGGTCAGGCGGCGACGTTGCGGCCTATGGGCGGCAGCGTCTGTCCCGCCCCCATCGCAGCGACCGCAAGAAGAAGGGCCAGCGGGCAAAGGCGCAGCGCCGGGCAAAAGGCAAGCGCCGCAAGCTGTAAAGGGGGCGAGGAAATGACAGCAGCGAAAACGGGACGGAAGCAGCCGTCCATCCGCACCCTCTGGGCGATCGCGAAATCGCCCGAGTTCCGCCTCTCGGACGAAGACCTCCACGCAGTAGTCTACCGGGAAACCCGCAAGGAGAGCATGAAGCAGCTCACGCAGGGGGAAATCAACAGGGTCGCCCGGGTCTTGCAGAACATGAAGGACAGCGTCGGCGGCAGCGCCCGGGGCAAGCGCACGGACGAAGGGGGCGATCCCCGCACCGTCCAGCAGCGCCGGAAAATCTACGCCCTCACCGAGGCCCTCGGCTGGAACAAAGACCCCCAGCGCATCCAAGGTTTTGTGAAGCGCATGACGGGCGTTGACCGCCTGGAATGGCTTACCGTGGCCCAATGCGAGAAGGTTATCGAAGGGCTCAAGGCGATGGTCGCCCGGCAGCAAGGGAAGGAGGGGCCGGAGTGAACAATGCACCACAGGAGGGCGACAAAGCCGTCCTCGCCGCACTGGACGATATTGTGCGAATGCAGCGCACTATCCGGGGCGGACTCGACGTGTGCGTCTCTACGGGGCTCACCTTCATCCGCATCCGTTACAGTGAGCTCCCGGACAACATTGCCCGCCGCCTCACCGAGATCAGCCCGGTCGCCCTGGCAGCTATCCCCGGGGCAACCTCCTTCCAGGGCAGCGAAAAGGCCCGGAAAAACATCGCCTCGAACGTGGCGAGTGACGCCGCCTTCGCCCAGGCGATCCGGGCGGCGAACATCTACCGGGAGAAGCTGGGCTATGACTTACTCGGGCCGAACGGCTTGCCTGTCAGCGCCGATGCGATTTTGTAGTTTTTCGCCGAACAGGATATGTCAAAAAATGGCGGGTAATGGTGTACAGCCTTTGCATAATTATACTTGCCGTTTTCGTCCGTCAAGCCTGAAACAAGCTGATAAATCAGGGCTTGACGGACTTCAAACCGGCAAGTCGGATAGTGGTTAAGGCTGTATAACACCTGTATGCTGTCCTGTTAAAAACGACACTCCATTCCGGCGAAAATCGACATTTTCAAATGGCGCTGACATGCCCATTCCCCCGGAGCCGGAAGGGGGCGGGTGAGGTGCTGACGATCGTTGTCCAAGTTGACGCCCCGCCCGGTCAGGCAATCGGCATCAAGGAGGCCGTCGCAATGCGCCTCGAACCGCTGGGCGGTGTCCAGGTCGTTTCCATCACGGAGGACACGCCGGAGCAAATGCACGTCGCGGGCTACGGGGGCGCACAGGGCCCGCCTGGGCCGAGGGGAGGGTAAATAATGCCCGCAAAGAAAAAGCGCCTCACACAGCGCGAGAAGGCCGAAAGAGCGGCCCTCAAAAAGAGGCTCCAGGCGGACGGCCTGATCCCGCCCGACAAGCCCAGGCTCAACCGGAGGAAATTCGCCCGGGAAACATGGGCGGAGTTCGAGGCGTTTTACACGAAGGAGCCCATCCGGGCGGAGCTCTCACTTATCAAAGCGATTGGCTTCATGGTAGGCCCGGACATGAGGAGGGTTTCGCCCGAGGAGGTCGGTGTCCTCAAGCTGCTCAAGCTGGCGGTCGAGTACAACACTTTTCTCGATAAACTCAAGGCCGAGGGGCGCACGACGTACAACTACGGGGAATTGATCGACGAAGTCATTCTCCCCATCACTAATCTATAGGAGGTCAAAACACCATGGCAAAACTTACACCCGACGCGACGAGAACGGAGTACGGCCTCGTCATCAACGAGAAGATCATCCCCTGGGGCGCAAAATGGCCCAAAGACTCGGGGAGCTACAAGAAGGGGGACAAGTATAAGGCCGACCGCCGCCTCTCCGGGGGCACGGGCAAGGTCGCGGGCGTCACCATCCACAACACGAACGACCTCCCCAATGTGGAGGAGGACGCCGAGCAGTACACCCGGGCGACGTGGCCCAACGCCAACATGAACGACTCCCGCGTCCACTACTACGTCAACGACATCAACGCATGGCAGAACCTGGAGGACACGGAGGTCGGCTGGCACGCCGGGGACGGCTCCGGCCCGGGCAATGGGACGACCATCGCAATCGAGATTATCATGGACGGCAGCGGGAGCGCGGAAGACCTCAAGGCCGAGGAGAACGGGGCCCTTCTTGCCGCTATCCTCTTGAAGCGGTACGGCCTCACCGTGGATCAGCTCTACACGCACAATCACTGGGCGGGCCGTCCCGACAAGATCGTCCAGGGGGCCCGGAAAAACTGCCCGCTCTACATCCTCCCCCACTGGGCGGAGTTCAAGGCGAAGGTCGCAGCGAAGCTCACCGAGATCAGCGGCAGCGCCGAGGCCCCCGCCAAGCCCAGCACCAAGGGCAAGACGGCAATCATGGGCAAGGCCGAGGCCACGGCGGAGCAGATGGCGGCGTTCTGCTTGAGCAAGAACGCGGAGCCCAGGCTCCCGAGCTGCACCGTGGAGGAGCTCGCCGCCCTGTTCCTTGCCGAGGGCGAGGCCGAGGGCGTCCGGGGCGACGTAGCCTTTGCGCAAAGCCTCCAGGAGACGGGCTTCTTTAAGTTTGGGGGCATCGTCCAGCCGGATCAAAACAACTACGGCGGGCTCGGGGCCCTCAATGGGGGCGGCGCAGGACAGGCCGCGAGCTTCCCTGATCCCCGCTCCGGCGTCCGAGCGCAAATCCAGCACCTCAAGGCATATGCCTCGAAGGAGCCCCTCGCGGGCGAGTGCGTTGACCCGCGCTTCTCCCTGGTCGTCCGGGGCTCCGCCGAGTTCGCGGAATGGCTGGGCGCGGCGGACAACCCCAGCGGGCGCGGATGGGCCGTTCCCGGGGCGGGCTACGGCGGGAAGATTGTCTCGCTGCTGGGCTGGATCAAGACCACGGAAGCACCCGAGCCTACGCCGCCCACGCCCCCGGACGACGGATACCCCGAGGGCACCCCTGCATGGCAGAAAGAGGGCTTCGAGGCCCTTGTGGAACGCGGCATCATCAACTCCCCGGACTACTGGAAGGGACGCTTCGACAAGACCATGACGGCGGGGGAGATTTTAGCGATCCTCGGCAGGATGTAACAGGAAGGAGGGGCCCGGCGTGGATAGGCTCGCAAAAGAACTGACGCCCGAAATGCTCCCGGAGGGCCTCTATCAGCTTATCGCCGAAGCGATCGGCGTCGAGGGGTTCTACCGTCTCGCGGAGGTGGTGGGCGGGACTACGGTCTACATCCCGAAGCCCGAGAGCCTTGTCCGGCCCGTCCGGGACGCCCACATCAAAGAGGAGTTCAACGGCTACAACCACCCGGAGCTTGCCCGGAAGTACGGCGTCACGGAGCGATGGGTTCGATCGCTATGCGGCCCCGGGCAGACGGAGGGGCAGCTTGATTTGTTCAGCGACTTCGGCGAGGGCGGGAACGGCATCTCTTAGAACTGCTTCAAATGTAAACTTCATAAAACGAGCCCTAAAATAAGAGTGTAAGCTACGCTTACACTCTTATTTTGTGCCATGAAGGAGGCATCAGAAAATGGACATGGAGATTATCACCAGCGCAGCGAGCACCGCGCTCGCGAACATCGTCCTCGCCGTGATCGCCCTCGCCGGGGCCTACGCGGTCTACTACATCCGCCTCGCCGGGGCCCAGGTCAAGGCCCAGACGAAGCGCATCGAGGACACAGCGGCCCGGGAGCAGCTCGAGAACGCTCTCGACGACGTCGTGAACCTTGCCACGGTCTCGGTCAACGCCATGGAGCAGACCACGGCCCAGGCCATCCGGGACAAGGTCAAGGAGGGCAAGATCAACCGGGAGGAGCTGCTCGATCTCGGGCGGCAGGTCTTCGAGGAGGTCAAGGCCGCGATCTCGCCCGAGGCCCAGCGGGTCATCACAAAGAACCTCGGCAGCTTCGACGCCTATCTGACGAAGTGCATCGAGGACGCCGTCCTCAAGGTCAAGCGGGACGATCCCTACCTCACCCTCTCCGGGGAGTTGCTGGAGGACATCCAGGAGGCCCAGCCCCCCACGCCCGCCTCCGGGCAGTAAAGGGGGACACCATGGACGGAGCGACCATTGCGATGTTCGTCTTCCAGACGGTCATCACGGCGATCGTCGGCATCGCCGCGTGGGGGGTCAAGAACGCGATCGGCGAGATCAAGGCGGCGATCACTAAGCTCGAGACGAGCGACAAGGAGAACGCCGCCGAGATCGCGAAAGTCCGGGGCGAGCTGAACGACCTCAAGGCCGACCTCCCGCTTATCTACGTCACCCGGGAGGACTTCATCCGGGTAAGCAACAACATCGACCACAAGCTCGACAAGCTCCTCTACAGGGGCGAACGGAAGGAGGAGTAAGCCATGGCAATCCATGACGAGATCACTGAACAGGAGATCAAGCAGAACAAGGCGATCCGGGGCTACATCGTCCGGGCCCTGGCAAAGGGGACGAAGAACTCGCTCCTCGTCCGGCAGATCACCAACGCCCTCCTCGCGGACAACCTGATCACCGTGCCCGATATCTCGAAGCAGCTCTCCTATTTGCAGGACGGCGGTTACATCGAGTTTACGGACACCCGGGCGAACGCCTACAACGCCTACCGCCGCGACGCCGTCATCCAGCTCACGAAGGCGGGGGTCGATCTCGTCGAGGGTACGACGGACGACCCGGGCGTCAATGTCTAAGGGCGAGCGCCGGAGGACGCGGGTAAGCTCAACAATCGACAGGCTCCCGGACGAGATTAGGGTGGAGCTTGACCTCCGGCTCGCGGACACGGCGAACACCTACGAGGAGCTCTCGGCATGGCTCAAGACGGAAGGGTACGAGATCAGCAAGTCGGCGATCGGGCGTTATTCCATACGCAGCGCCCAGGCCGCACAGCGGGTCGCCGAGACCCTGCAACGCACCCAGGCAATCGCCCAGGCGGTAGAAGCGCACCCCGACCTCGACTACACGAAAGCGGCGTCTATGGTTTTGATGGACGGCCTTATGCAGCGGGTCAGCACGGCGGAGGATGACTTCGCGGATATGCCCCTGGACAAGGCCGGGAGGCTGATTGCTTCCTTGCAGCGCAACGCCACCTATGAAAAGCGCGTCCGTCAGGACATGAAGAAAAAGGCGGAGCTTGCCTTCGACCAGCTTGAGGCGGAGCTTATGGCGGCGATCAAGCAGCACCCCGAACTCGCGGGCGAGCTGCACAGCGTCCTGTCAAGGGCAAGGGAGAAGGTGCTCACGGATGGGGAAGATTGACCTCAAGGACTACCTCGAACGGCTTGAGGAGCCAGAAGACCGCGAAGCGGTCGCAAATGCTGAATACCAAAGAGATCTCTTTGAGGAGTACGTCCAGCGGGGCGACAACTTCCCCGAGCTACGGGCGCAGCTCCTCCGGGACTTCCGGGCCGGGGCCGCGCTCACAGGCCCGCAGGGGCTACGCAAGCAGCTCGCGGCCTTCGACCTGGGCTACTTCGGGCGGGCCTACCTTGCCCACTACTTCGTCAGGCCCTCGCCCCCCTTCCACGAGGAGCTCGACCGCATCTTCCGCGATGGGGTCATGAAGGGGCTCAACCCCCTCACCGACGCAAAGAAAATCAGCCGGGCGGACGGTTGCCGCCGTGCGGTCGAGGCCCCCCGTGGACACGCAAAGTCAACGACCTTTACCTTCAAGGACTCCTTGCACTCCTCCGTCTATGCCTATAAGCACTACGAGATCATCCTTTCCGACAGCTCCGAACAGGCCGAGGGTTTCCTCAACGACCTCAAGACGGAGCTGGAGGAGAACGCGGCCCTCCGGGAGGACTTCGGGGAGCTCCAGGGCCGGGTCTGGAAATCTTCGGTCATCCTTCTCTCGAACGGCGTCAAGATCGAGGCGCTGGGCGCGGGGAAGAAAATCCGGGGCCGACGCCATAAACAATGGCGTCCCGACCTTATCCTATGCGACGACCTGGAGAACGACGAGAATGTGAACACCCCGGAGCAGCGCAAAAAGCTCCGGGACTGGTTTTACAAGGCGGTCTCAAAGGCGGGCGACACCTACACGGACATCGTCTATATCGGGACGCTGCTCCACTATGACGCCCTCCTTGCCAACGTCGCGAAAAACCCCGAGTATGAGACAGCCCGTTATAAGGGCGTCATATCCTTCGCTACCCATACGGAGCTATGGGAAGCATGGGAGCGCATTTACACCGACCTCGAAAACCCGGCACACCAAAAAGACGCCGAGGACTTCTTCAACGCGAACCGGGAGGCCATGCTTGAGGGGACGGCGGTCTTGTGGGAGGAGAAGCTCCCGTACTATGCCCTTATGGTCATGCGGATCGCTGAGGGCGAGGCATCCTTTTCCTCTGAAATCCAGAACGAGCCCATCGACCCGGAGAGCTGCACCTTCACCGAGGAAATGATCGACTACTACGATGAGCCCGGGAAAACCGTCCCCGACTTCTCGGAGTCGAAGTTTATCTTTGTGGGGGCGAACGACCCCTCGCTGGGCAAAAACCGCAAGAGCGACACGTCGGCAATCATCGGCGTCGCGAAGGACACCTCCTCGGGCTACCTCTACGTTGTGATCGCCGACATTGCCAAACGCAAGCCGGACAAGATCATCGATGACGCCCTGGACAATTCCCGGAGGCTCCGGCGCGAGTATAAGAAGCCCTTCTTTAAGTTCGGCGTCGAGGCGGTTCAATTTCAATACTACTTTGCCGAGATCATGCGGCAGCGGGCGGCGGAGTGCGGCGAGTACCTCCCCATCGAGGAGATCAACAGCGTCCAGAACAAGGACGCCCGCATCCAAAGCCTCCAGCCGTTTGTCAAGAATGGCTATCTCAAGTTTTCTAAGAAACACAAGACCCTGATCGACCAACTGCTCAAATACCCCATGGGGAAGAACGACGACGCGCCGGACGCCTTACAGATGGCAGTCGCGCTGGCCCTCTCCGTGAAGGTGGGGCGCAAGGTCGATTACAAATCCGTCTTAGGCCGCGCCGTCAAGTTCCGGCGCGGGGCATTTTAGGAGGTGGGGCATATCAACATCCAAAAAAACACCATCATCCACGGGGACAGCCTCACCGTACTCCGGCAGATGGAGGCCGAGAGCGTAGACGCGATCATCACCGATCCGCCCTACGGCATCGACTACCACACAAAGGGGACGGGCGCATCGATCCAGAACGACAAGTCGCCTTTCATATGGTTCCTCTATGACGCCTTCCGCATCCTCAAGTCGGGGGCGTCCGGGCAAGGGACGCTAACCTGTTTCACCCGATGGGACGTGGAGCAGACCTTCATCGACGCGATGAAGCTGGCAGGGTTTCATGTCAAGAGTGAGGTCATTTGGGACAAGGTTCTGCACGGGATGGGCGATTGCCGGGCGCAGTTTGCGCCAACGCACGAGAATATCATCTTCGCCGTCAAGGGAAAGTTCAATTTTCCCGGGCACAGGCCGAACGACGTCGTCTCGTTCAAGCGGTTAAGCAGCTCGCAGATGATCCACCCGACCGAGAAGCCCGTGGGCCTTTTGGCAAGCCTTATCACCAGCGTCACGAAGCCAGGCGACCTTATCGTTGACCCGTTTGCCGGGAGCGGTTCCACCCTTATCGCCGCCAAAAAGACAGGGCGACGGTTTATTGGCATTGAGCTCGACGTCGAACACTTCGAGAAGGCGCAGCGGCGCATCGAGGAGGCGGTCGAGTGAGCGGCAAAGGGAAGCGGCGGGCGCGGCCCCCGGCCCTGCACCGCCCGGACACCCGGGAAGTCGCCGCCGCCCAGGCAACGGACAAATACAGCGAATACCCATCCAACGGCCTCACCCCGATCCGACTCGCCGAAATCTTCAAAGAGGCCGACGCGGGCGACATCCTCCGGCAAGCGGAGCTCTTTGAGGAGATGGAGGAAAAAGACCCCCACCTGTTCAGTCAGCTCCAGACCCGGAAGAACGCGGTCACGGGCCTTGACTTTGAGATCATCCCCTTCGACCCAGACGACGAGAGGGACAAGGAGATCGCCGAGTTCATTAAGGCACAGATCAACGGCATCGAGGGCCTTGAGGACGTCATGCTTGACCTCCTGGACGCGGTGGGCAAGGGCTTCGCCGTCTCGGAGATTATGTGGCGCTATGACGGCGGGCGCGTGGTCGTGGGCGATATCCGCTCCCGGCATCAAAAGCGGTTCTTTTGGGACGCCGAGGACGCCTTCAAGGTTAGGACGGACGAAGCGCCCGAGGGCATGGAGCTCCCTGGGAACAAGTTCATCCTGCACCGCTACAAGGCCCGCAGCGGGCACCCATCCCGGGCCGGGGTTCTCCGGGTGGTCGCCTGGATGTACCTGTTTAAGAACTACACCCTCAAGGATTGGGTCGCGTTCTGCGAGGTCTACGGTATGCCCCTCCGCCTGGGCAAGTACCAGCCGGGGGCCAGTGAGGACGACAAGCGGGCCCTGATGCAAGCCCTCGCGCAGATTGGCGCGGACGCGGCGGGTATTTTCCCGGATGGGACGACCATTGAGTTTGTCAACACCGAAAAGGCCAGCTCCACCGACCTCTATGAACGGCTCGCCCACTACTGCGACGAACAGATCAGCAAGGCCATACTCGGGCAGACGCTCACCTCG
>ERZ777011.2108-NODE-2108-length-17287-cov-3.281511_pt1 | contig 17287 bp, 15 predicted proteins | sample MGYA00374964_ERZ777011 | MGnify/ENA primary metagenome ERZ777011 (study PRJEB29310, sample SAMD00008975) | mouse gut metagenome | study: EMG produced TPA metagenomics assembly of the Metagenome analysis of fecal microbiota from mouse which was promoted...
ATGTGCTTTTTGGGGTAGATATCGTGCGGGCGGCTGCCGGGGAGGTTGGCGGACAATAAGATGCGGGTCCCGTTTGCCGAAGATGCGCGGAACGAGTCCCGGGGACGATGCGTCGGAGCGTATCTCCGGCGGGAGGGGCGGCACGGGGCCGTCCGAAATGGAAAAGCCGGAAAGCGCCGTGCGAAAGAGGTTGCGTCGGCCGAAGGAGCGCCGGTCAGAGGGAGGGGATGATGCGTTCCAGCGCCATGCCGCGCGATCCTTTCAGCAGAACGGCCATGCGGGTGAGCGAGGCGAACCGGTCGTGCAGTTCGCGAAGGGCCGTTTCCGTGTCGGGAAAGGTCGCCGGCGAACCGGTGCCCCCGGGGAGGGCGTCCGCGGCGGCGCAGAATTCCGGACCGATCAGAATCGCGAGGTCGAGGCCCATGCCGGGCAGCATGTCGAGGACGGCGCGGTGTTCCGCGGCGCTCCAGCCGCCCAGCTCCAGCATATCGCCCAGAATGACCGCTTTGCCCGCAACCTCTTCGTCCAGGTCGTGGGGGGCGGTATGTGCGAACCATTCGAGGGCGGCCCGCATGCTCGAGGGGTTGGCGTTGTAGCAATCGGCAACGACGAGGTTGCGTTCCGTGCGGATCGTCTGGGAGCGGTTGATGGTCGGGGTATACTCCGCGACGGCCCGGCGTATCGCCTCCTCTGCGACGCCGAAACGGCGGCCGATCGTGGCGGCTGCCGCGATGTTGAAGCGGTTGTAGTCTCCCGTGAGCCGGCTTTGCACTCCTTCGGCCGCCGATGCGTCGTAGTCGATCCGCTTCAGTGCCGGCCGTTGGGCGGCCAGTGCGGTCAGGGTGGCGTCGTCCCGGCGCACGAAGGCATACCCGCCGTTGGCGGCGAGCCAGTCGTAGAGCTCTCCTTTGGCGGCCTTCACCCCCTCTTCTCCGCCGAAACCTTCGAGGTGGGCTTTGCCGATGTTGGTGATCAGACCGTAGTCGGGGCGGGCGATGAGGCAAAGGGCGGCGATCTCGCCCGGTGCGCTTGCTCCCATCTCCACGATGCCGAGTTCGGTGTCGGGAGTCATGGAGAGCAGCGTGAGCGGTACGCCGATATGGTTGTTGAGGTTGCCTCGCGTGGCGTAGGTCCGGTAGCGCTGCGACAGGACGACGTGGGTGAGTTCTTTGGTCGTCGTCTTGCCGTTGGTGCCGGTGATGGCCAGAATGGGAATGCCGAGTTGCATGCGATGCCGGGCTGCCAATGCCTGTAACGTGGCGAGCACGTCGTCCACCATGAAATAGCCTTGCGCACGCGCCTCCCCGGCGTCGGCCGGAAGGACCGTCGGGTCGTCCACGACGGCGAGCGAGGCGCCCCGGCGCAGGGCGTCGGCGGCGAAAGCGTTGCCGTTGAACGAGGGGCCGCGCAGGGCGAAGAAGATGGCCCCTGCGGGGATGTTGCGGCTGTCGGTCGTGACGACGGGCCGGGTCGCGTAATGCGCGTAGAGTTCCTCTGTTTGCTGTGACGATGGCATGGTGGAAGGCGTTCCGGGGTGGTGTCAGATGAATTTATCGCCTTTAGTGAAACGGGCGGTGTCGATGAACTTCTTGATGTTCTGTTCGTTCTCCTTGGGGCATATCATCAGTACGTCGTCGGTGTCGATGACGATGAATTCGTCGAGTCCCTCGATGACGGCGAGTTTCCCGGCGGGCATCTTCACCAGGCAGCCGTGCGTGTCGAAGAGCAGGTTTTCGGGGCTTTCGGTGTTGTCCTCGGCATCCTTGGGCAGGTATTCGTAGAGCGATCCCCAGGTCCCGATGTCGCTCCAGCCGAAGTCGCCGCAACGCACGTAGACGTTGTCCGCCTTCTCCATGATGCCGTAGTCGATGGAGATGGCGCGGCATTCGGGATAGATGCGTTCGATACCCTCCTCTTCGCGTCCGGTACCGTAGTCGTTTCCGATGGAGGCGAAGAGCTGGGCGGTGTCGGGCAGCAACCGTTCCATGGCGTCCAGGATCGTGCGGGTCTGCCATACGAAAATCCCCGAATTCCAGAAAAAGTCGCCCGATGCGAGGAAGGCCTTGGCCAGCTCCAGATTGGGCTTCTCGGTGAAGGTCTTCACCTTGTTCATCCCGTCGCGGTGCATGGGCCGGTCGACCTGGATGTAGCCGTAGCCCGTTGCCGGGCGGGTGGGCTGCACGCCGATGGTAACCAGGGCTTCGTGCGACGAGGCGAACTCCACGGCTTCCTCCATGACGTTCCGGAAGACCGGTTCGTTGAGGATGAGGTGATCCGAGGGGGTGACGATCATCGTGGAGTCCGGATCGGTGGCTTTCAGCCGGAAGGCGGCGTAGGCGATGCAGGGGGCCGTGTTGCGGCCCAGCGGCTCGGCCAGTATCTGATGCGGGGCGAGCTCGGGCAACTGTTCGAGCACCAGCTCGCGGTAGGTGCTGTTCGTTACGACGAGGAAGTTTTCCGGCGGAATGAACTCCGCGAAACGCTCGAAGGTGCTGCGGATGAAAGTTTTGCCGGTCCCCAGGATGTCGAGGAACTGTTTGGGCCTGCTGCTGCGGCTGATAGGCCAGAAGCGGGTCCCGGCCCCGCCGGCCATGATTACGCAATGGATGTGTCTGTTCATTCGGTTCTGGGATGTATGCGAACATGGACGGGGTATCCGATCGGACCTCCCCGTCGCCAAACAAAAGTATGAAAAAATAGCGCTCCGGCCAAATCGTTTCCGCGGCGGGGCGTTTCCCTCTTCGGTTCCCGTTTCCGGGGGCGGCCTGCCCCGATTCGGAGAGGGGCGGGGTGCCGGCTGGCGGTCAGTATTCCGTCTTGTCGCTCTTCCCGGCCCACAGCCGGAAGGCTTCGAGCGCCTCCTCGCGCATGAGTTCTTCCGAGGGGAGCCGTCGTTGCGGTCGCGGCAGGGCCAGCTCGTCGTATATCAGCGAGTCGTCGAAGCCGGCGGTCCGTGCGTCTTCCTTGCCGTTGGCGAAATATATCTTGTCCAGCCGGGCCCAGTAGATGGCTCCCAGGCACATGGGGCACGGTTCGCAGGAGGTGTAGATCTCGCAGCCGCTCAGGTCGAACGTTCCCAGCCGCTCCGCGGCGGCGCGTATCGCATTCACTTCGGCGTGGGCCGTGGGGTCGTTGTCGGCCGTCACGCGGTTGGCCCCCGTGGCGACGATCTTTCCCTCGCGGGCGATGACCGCACCGAACGGTCCTCCTCCGCGGGCTACGTTGGTCACGGAGAGGGCGATGGCCTCTTTCATCAACTCTTCTTTCGTCATGGTATTCATGGTCGTGTCGCAGGGTGTCGGGGCTCCCGCGGGGCGGGAAGCCGTTCGGCGGGAATCCGTGCCGCCGCGCCTGCGGAAGCCGTTCCGGACGTGCATGGCGTGCGTGCCGGAAGGGCGGTGTTTGGTCGCTGTTTGTTTTTGTGCGGTTGTCGTTCGCATTCGTTTCTCGGCCGCTGTGTCCGGCGGCCGGGTGCTACCGGATGAACTGTCCTTGTTCCACGTCGTAGAGCCCCGTGTCGAGCAGGCGCAGGGCGGGGATCACCGGCAGCGCTACGAAGGAGAGCGTGGTGAAGGCGTCGATGCGGGGATTCACGCCCATGGCGTGGGCCTGTTCCTCCAGGCGCCGGATTGTCTCGGCGACCGTGGGAGCGTCCTCGACGGCCATCAGTCCGTATGCCGGCAGGGGCAGTTCGCCTACGATCCGGCCGCCCGAAGCTATCGTATAGCCGCCGCCCAGCTTCCGGAGCCGGTTGCATGCCGCAGCCATGTCCTGCGCGTTGTCGCCGGCACAGACTACGTTGTGGGCGTCGTGCGAAACGCTGGTGGCCACGGCGCCGTTGCGGATGCCGTAGCCCTTGAGGGCGCAGACGGCGATGTTGCCGTTCTTGCCGTAACGTTCCACCGTGGCCAGGCGCGTCAGGCTCTTCCACTCCCCGTCGGTCAGAGGGGCTTTCCGTGTGAGGAGCTGTCCGTCCACCAGTTCGATGGCCACTCCCTTCACGTCGTCGGGCATGGCGAAGTCCGCTGCGCTCATCTCCCGCAGGCGCACCGTGTTCGGAAAACTCCTGCGGGGAAGGGCGCGTTCGCTCCTCTCTCGGGTCGGACGCCCGTCCGCTCCCGCCAGGCGCCCGTCCTTCAGGACATAGGCGATCCGGTCGCAGGCGTCGTCCGTGACGACAAGGTCGGCGCGGTAGCCTTCGCGGACGTTGCCGCGGTCGGCGAGCCCGTAGAAGCGGCAGGGGTTCCAGGAGGCCATGCGGGCCGTGTCGCCCCAGCCGAAGCCCAGCCGACGGGCCATGCGGACGATGTAGGAGATGTGTCCTTCGGCCGCGATGGTGGCCAGGTGTTTGTCGTCGGTACAGAATGCGAAACGCGAGGTGTCCAGCTTCCGCTCTTTCACGCAGCGCAGCAGCTCCTCCGCATTGCGGGCCGCACTCCCTTCGCGGATGTAGATGTTCATCCCCCGCCGGTAGCGCTCCAGCATGCTTTCGGCGTCGGCGCACTCGTGGTCGTTCCGTATGCCGGCGCCGGTGTAGGCGTCCAGCAGGTCGGCGGGCATGCCCGCCGTGTGACCGTCTATGGTTCTATCCTTGAAAAGGTCGATCTTCTCCATGATCTCCGGCCGGCGGGCGGCCACGTCGTAATAGCACATCACCTCGCCCAGTCCGACCACGTCCGGGCGTGCGGCGAACTCCCGCATCGCCGCGGCGGTGAACGCGCCTGCGCCGTTGGTGTCGAGCAGGGTGGCGGGGACGCTCGACGGGAGGACGGTGAACAGGTCGACGGGGGCCAGGGCGGCCTCGTCGAGGAAGGTGCGGAGCCCCTCGCCCCCGGCCACGTTCACCACCTCGTGCGGGTCGGCGATCGCGCAGGTGGTGCCGTGCGGCAGAATCGCGTCGCCGAAGGCCTCCGGCAGTACCATGCTCGATTCGATGTGTACGTGCGCGTCCACGAAGCCCGCGGTGACGATCATCCCTTCGCAGTCCAGCACATCGGCCCCTTCGACGGGGAGGTCGTTCCCCACGGCGGCGATCCGTCCCTCGCGCACGAGCACGTCGGCCCGGCGGAGCGTGCCCCGCTCCCCGTCTGCGACGAAGCCGCCTTTCATCCATATTCCGTTCATCTTCGCTCTTTGTCCGTTATGGTTTGCGTCTGCAAAAATGGGCATTTCTTCCGGATTTTGCGGAGATGCGGTCCCTCTATTTTTCCTCCGGCGAAGGTGCGGGGCAATAACCGGCGGTGCGGGGCGTTTGTCGGAGAGAGGTGCGACGTCCTTTCCGGGGCAGCGCAAATTAATAGTCGCGAAAGGGTGCCTGTCGGGACGGTTTTATTACCTTTGCGGGAAACAGGGTTCATAATGGACAGTACAAACCAGAAGGCGAAGCTGCTCACGCTTCCCAATATCATTACGCTCGCCAACCTGCTGTGCGGGGCGCTGGGCGTCGTTTCCATGGTGTCGCTCCCGTCGGACGGGGCGCTGCGCACGGCCTTCGTGCTGATGCTGGCGGCGGCCCTTTTCGATTTTCTCGACGGATTCGTGGCTCGGCTCACCCGGCAGTATTCGCCCCTGGGAGCGCAGCTCGATTCGCTTGCCGACATGGTCAGTTTCGTGTTGCTGCCCATGCTCGTGGCGATGAAGGTCTACTATCTGGCCGGCGGCCACGGCACCTGGAGCGCGGTGATGTTCCTGCTGCCCGTGTGCGGTGCGCTGCGGCTCGCGCGGTTCAACGTTTCGGACGACCACCAGGGCGATTTCGTCGGGCTGCCCGTGCCGGCCTGTGCGCTGTTGATCGGGGCGGCCGGATGGTACGCGGCCGGCCGCATGGGGGTGCCGGCGGCCGGATGGGTGCAGTGGGGCGTCCTCGTGGCCGGGGTGGCGCTCGCTCTGCTGATGGTTTCGTCCGTGAGGATGTTTTCGCTCAAGTTCGCAGGCTTCCGGTTCGCGGGCAACGAGGTACGCTACCTCTATCTGCTGCTGTCGCTGGCGATCGTCGCGGTCGCCGGGCTGCCGGGCATCGGGCTTGCCGTCGCACTCTATATCCTCTATTCGCTGGCGCTGACGCTCCTGCGCGGGCGTAAATGAACGGTGGTGAAAAAATGTTATCTTTGCCGGTTGAAAACCCCCGTTTCCTGATGCGCGGTCTGAAATATACAATACTGGCGGTCGTCGCCGCGTTCGTTATGCCGTTCGGTGCGGAGGTTAGCGGGCAGAGCCTCAATACCCTGAACTCCGGGAGGGGGGACTTCGGCGACATGAACTTCCAGACTCCCGACGGCGCCAGTGTCGGTACCAATCCCTTTCAGACGGATGACGAACCGCTCGATTCGACGCGGATGGATACCACGAAAAAGGAGCGGAAACCGCTGGAATCCTACTTCTTCAACGATTCGATCCGGTCGAGGAACAACTTCGCGTGGAACATCAGCATGTCCCGCAACCGCATCGAGATGACCCGCATCGATACCGTACTGTACGATTTCCAGGTGGATTATCCTTTCCTGAAGAAAGATGTGGGCGACGCCTACCTGGGCAACCTCGGCGCTCCGTCCGTTCCGCTGGGATTCTACGCCCGTCCCCAGTTCCGGGACTTTCAGATGGCGCAACCGATGTATGCCTACCTCTACACTCCGGAGAGCGCTCCGTTCTACAACGTGAAGAAGCCGCTCACTCGGCTGGGATACATCACGGCCGGACAACGTCAGTACGCCGAGGAGAACATCTCCATCCTGCATGCCCAGAACATTACGCCTTCGACCGGATTCAACGTGACCTACCATACGATGGGTACGCGCGGCATCTATGTGAACCAGGCCACGCGTGACACCGACTTTTCGCTCGGGGTGTCGCATACGGGCAAAAGATATACCGGTTATGCGGGGTATATATTCAACACCATCCGGATGCAGGAGAACGGCGGCGTGGTGGACGACTGGTATGTAACGGGAGTGAAAAAGGAGCGTCCCTTCGAGATCCCTTTCATGCTGTCGGATGCCAAGAACATCATGAAGAACAATACGTTCTATACGTTCCATAGTTACGGGATTCCGTTGCGGCGGCTCACCGACGAGGATTTCTCCATGGCCGGTGTACCGGCCGTCTATGTGGGGTACTCCCTGCAGTACGACAGTTGGAGCAGGGTCTATACCGACACCTATTCCGGCATGCAGCAGCCCCAACCCGACGGGGGAACGCCCGATGCGCCGATGCCTACCAGACCCTTCTACGAGCACTGGTATTTCAACGGCACCGCCACGCGGGACTCCACCTTCGAGTCGAAGCTCGCCAACCGGCTGTTCGTGCAGCTTCAGCCCTGGGACCGGGATGCCATCGTAGGTACGGTGGATGCCGGCGTGGGGGTGGATGTCCACCGCTATTACCAGTTCCGGCAGGAGGATTTCCTCACCGGACGCATGACCCCCGTCAAAAAAGAGAGTTTCTATGTCTACGGCGCGATAGAGGGCAAGTTCAGGAAGTATTTCGATTGGAACGGTTCGTTGCGGTACGTGCCGTTGGGTTACCGGCAGCACGACCTGGATGCCGCGGCCGCCGCCACGCTCAGCGTCTACTTCGGCGACCATCCCGTGTCGCTCACGGGAAGATTCGGTTATACGCTGCATGAACCCTCCTATTGGAGCCAGACTTTTTCCTCCAACCATTTCATCTGGAACAATGCGTTCCGCAAGGAGAACGAAACCCGTTTCGAGGTGAAGCTCACCGCTCCCACCGTCAATGCCGAAGCGGCCTTCTACCAGAGCGTCCTGGGCAACCGGGTCTATTACGGCACCGATGCCATGCCCCGCCAGGCCCGTGGTGCGGTGAGCGTGACGGGTGTCTATGCCAGGAAGGATTTCCGTATCGGCGCCCTGCATCTGAACCACCGCGTGTTGTTTCAGTGGAGTACGGACCAGAAGGTAGTGCCCGTGCCGTGGGCGAGCGCCTACCTCTCCTATTTCGTGGAGTTCGACGCCGTGCGCGACGTGCTGCGTCTGAAAATCGGTGTGGACGGACGATATAATACCAAATATTACGCATTCGGCTACAATCCTGCCACCGGTCAGTTCTACAACCAGCGGGCGCAGCAGATAGGCGGTTATCCCATGCTCGACTTTTACGTCGCCGCCAAGTGGAAACGTATGCGTATCTTACTCAAAGTGGCCCACCTGAGCGAGGACTTCTTCAATACGCGGGAGTATTTCCAGATACTCCATTATCCGCTGAACAAGCGCGTATTCAAGATCGGTATCTCCTGGGGCTTCTATGACTGACGATCGTGCCGGGGTGCGGAATCGGTGCCGCGGAGCGGTAGCCGCCCCCGATAAAATAGATGGATGTTTAGGAAACGAATAGTGCCCGTCGTGCTCTTCTTGTCGGTGCTCTGCGCATGCGGCACCGGGAGGGAGCGTGGAAATCGGGAGGTCGCCACCGGTGGCGGCAGGCCCCTTGCGGTGGCATCGGCTTCCGATGTGCCGGGGTGTTTTGTCGTGGGTGGAGAGCTCTACGGCTACGTCTGCGATGTGTTGCGTGCCTATGCGGAGGAGCGCGGGCGGGAGCTCGACTTTACCGCGGGAAGTTCCGCTTCCCTTATCCGGAAGGCGCTCGGGGAGGGTGAACTGGATGCCGGGGTCTTTCTTGCCGGCGGCCCGGGGAACGGGATGTCGTGTCCGCTGTGGACCACCTCCTATGTGGTGCTCGCCGCATCGGGCCGGCTCGGCGGAGACCGGGGACTGGCCGGTACGGTAGGCCCGGGACGGGTGGTGATGCAGGAGGGGTTTACCTGTACCGTAACCTACGGACAGGTTCTCGATTCGCTCGTCGGAGCGCGGTTGTACATCGCTCCGGATAATATCTACGAACTGGCGGCGGGGCTTGCCCGCGGCGAATCGGATTTCCTCATCTGCGAGAAGGGAGAAGCGGCCGTGGCCCGGGAGTTCATTCCCGGGCTGAAGGTCGTTTACGAGTTCGATGAGCCGGTCGGCATCGGTCTGGTCTTCTCCTCGGAAGATCCGGCATCGTACCACGATTTCAAGGAATGGTTCGACACGTATCGCAGCGGCGATGCTCATGCCGCGTTGAGCGAGGCGTGGTCGGGCCGCTCGCCGGTCGGGCTCTTCGGCGGGAGCGGTCGCTCCGGGCGGGTGCCGGGCGGAATATCGGTATGGGACGGCATGATCCGGGAGATCGGTTTGCGCGAGGGGGTCGACTGGCGTTTGCTTTCGGCCATCGCCTACCGGGAGTCGCGTTTCCGTCACGACGTGGTATCGCCCAGCGGAGCCTGCGGGTTGATGCAGATTATGCCGGTCACCGCGCGCCATTTCAAGATTGATCAACGGTTGCTTTCCGATCCGAGGGTGAACATCACCTTGGCGGCCAAACTGCTCCGCAGCATCGAAGAGTCGCTGGGCATGACCGGGGCGGCCGAGGAGGATCGGCTCAGCATGATGCTCGCCGCCTACAACTGCGGAATAGGGACCGTGCAGAACGCCCGGAGGATCGCCGCCGCCGAAGGCAGGTCGCCCGATTCGTGGGAAGCCGTGTCGCATTGTCTCATGCTCATGGGCGACAGCAGTTATGCGTGCGATTCGCTGACCTACCGTCGTTTCCGGGGATACGAAGAGACGCTCGCTTTCGTGGCGGACGTCAAACGGACATATGCGGCCTATTGCAGGACGGTGGGATAGTTCTTGCCGGTGGGGCGAGCCGACCGGATACGGAATGCGTGGGACTGTTTGGGCGGGCTGGCGGTGCATCCGCACCGTTCGGCAGGAATTTTGAAGAGGGCAGGAAGTCGGGATGCCGCCGCCGGGCGGGCGGAAGTACGGTATTTGCGGTTTCCGGTCGAAAATTGGTATATTCGCATGGTATGTCGCATAATAGGAGTTTGATATGCGGAGATTGTTAGTTATTCTATTGTTCGTTCTTTGCGCTGCGGATCTTTCCGCGGCGGGACGGAAAACGTATCGCGTAGAGGATATTCCCAACGTGCAGGTGGCCGATCGCAGGCGTTTTGTCAGCAATCCGGACGGGTTGCTGTCGCAGTCGGCGGTCTATCGCATCGACACGATGCTCTACTCCCTGAAGGAGAGCGGGCGGGCGCAGGTGGCGGTCGTGGCCGTCAACTCGATCGGCGACGAGGTGCCGTTCGACTTCCTGCAGCGCCTTCTCACCCGTTGGGGCGTGGGGCGCCGGGAGGCCGACGACGGCCTGGGCGTGCTGCTGGTCATCGACCAGGGGACGATCGAGATACAGACCGGATACGGCCTGGAAGGCGACCTGCCCGATGCGCTGGTGAAGCGGATCATCGACACCTATATGTTGCCCGCATTCCGGGAACGCGACTGGGACAAGGGGATGGTGGACGGCATGACGGCCATTGCCGGCGTGCTCAACGGCCGTCCGCCTGCGGAACTCTCCTCCGACGGGAGGAAACCGGTCGGTCTGTGGTTTTTCTTATTCCTTGGGGGGCCGCTGCTGGTCGTGGTCGTTTCGCTGGTGTTTGCGGGGCGTTGTCCGCGGTGCCACAAACGGGCATTGAAGCGGGTCAGAACCGAGATTATCTCCCGGACGAAGAACGAGGTGGTGGAGGAAACCACCTATGTGTGCCGTCACTGCGGACAGGTGGTGAAGCGTAGGAGCCGCGACCATGGCGGAGGCGGAGCCGGCGGTATGATCATCGGCGGCGGCCTGGGCGGCATGCTGGGTGGCATGGGCGGTCACGGCGGAGGCTTCGGAGGCGGTTTTGGCGGAGGAAGTTTTGGCGGAGGAAGTTTCGGCGGCGGCGGTGCCCGCGGCGGCTTCTGAGGGGCCCGATCGGAAGTGTACGGAAAAACGGAAGTATAACAACTAAAAAACAACAAGCAATGAAAAAAGGATGGATCGTCGTGATCGCCATCGTGGCCGTAGCGGCCATTTGGCTCGCAACGGGCTACAACTCGCTCGTGAAAGAGGAGGAGGGCGTGAAGACCGCATGGTCGCAGGTGGAGAACCAGTATCAGCGCCGCAGCGACCTCATACCCAACCTGGTGAATACCGTAAAGGGTTATGCGTCGCATGAATCGCAGACCCTCGAAGGGGTGGTGGCCGCTCGGGCCCGCGCCACGCAGACCACCGTGGATGCCGAAAACCTGACGCCGGAGACCCTCGCACTCTATCAGGCCGCACAGGCATTGGGGCGCCTGTTGATGATCCAGGAGAGCTATCCCGATCTGAAAGCCAACCGGAACTTCTCCGAGTTGCAGGCCCAGCTCGAGGGGACCGAAAACCGGATCGCTACCGAGCGTCGCAACTTCAACAATACCGCCAAGGCATACAATACCAGGGTGCGTCGTTTCCCCACCAACTTGCTGGCAGGCATGTTCGGTTTTCGCCAGTATCCCTATTTCGAGGCGGCGGAAGGCAGCGACAAAGCCCCTGTGGTGGAGTTCTGAGTCGTTTGTCCCGGCTTTGTTCGAAGAGGAGCTGCGGGGCGGGAGCGGCGGGCAACCGCCGGTCGCACACCCCGCATCCTGCGGTCGGAGAGGGCGGAGCTTTTCGGTTCGTTAAGGAAACGATGGTATGACGAAGAAGAGAGAGTGTGCCGGCACGCACCGGCACGGCGATTCGCACGAAGGGCACGCGCATGGTCACTCCCATGTGCCGTCGGTCGACCGTCTGGGCAAGGCGTTCGTGCTCGGCATCGTGCTGAACATGGTCTACGTCGCGGTCGAATTCGCGGCCGGATTCTTTTTGGATTCGGTGTCGCTGATCTCCGATGCGGGACATAACCTGAGCGATGTGGTGAGCCTCGTGCTGGCCCTGCTGGCTTTCCGGCTGGCGCAGGTGAAACCCAATGCGAAGTATACCTACGGTTACAAGAAAAGTACGGTGCTCGTTTCGTTGCTCAACGCCTGTATCCTGCTTCTTGCCGTGGGGGTGATCGTATGGGAGAGTATCGGAAAACTGCGTGATCCGCAGCCCGTTCAGGGAGGCGCCATCGCCTGGGTGGCCGGTGTGGGAATCGTAATCAATGCCTTTACCGCATGGCTCTTCATGAAGGATCGCAAACGCGACCTGAACGTGAAGGGAGCTTTCCTGCACATGGTGGCCGACGCGCTGGTTTCGCTGGGAGTAGTGGTTTCCGGAATCGTGATCGGTGCGACCGGCTGGTACGTCATCGATCCGGTCATCGGGTTGGTGATCGCGGGGGTGATCCTCGTTTCCACCACGCACCTGCTCTTCGACAGTCTGCGGCTTTCGCTCGACGGCGTGCCGGCAGGCGTTGCTGCGCCCGACGAGCTGCGTCGTAGGATCATGGAGGCCGAACCGGCCGTGCGCGACATCCATCACATCCATGTGTGGGCGCTGAGTACCACCGAGAATGCCCTGACCGCCCATGTGGTGATCGACTCGGCCGTCGAGGAGGGGCGCGTGAAGGCGGCGGTGAAGGGCGAGCTGGCGCAGCTGGGCATCAGCCATTCCACGCTGGAATTCGAGTATCCGGGAGGGAACTCCTGTGCTTCCGGAACCTGCTGTTCCTGTTGAAAGGAGCGTAGGGCGATGCGTCCTTGATGGCTGTACCTTTGGTGGTTCGGAAGAGGACGGATGCGTTTCGGGGCGTTTCCCGTATTCGATAATCGGAATGCCCGCATCGAGAAAGGACCGGGAGAATGTTCCGATAGCAAGGTTGAAAGAGGCTGTCCGTCATTTGACGGACAGCCTCCTTATTTGATGCCGTGCCGAGGTTGCTTCGCATCGCTTTTGCCGGGGTGTAGCGTCTGTCCGAACGGATGGCCGTAGAGGGAAAAGACGTCCGAAGCGCAGCCCTTCGTTGCGCTTTTGTCGGCCGGAGCCGTTCGGGTCGGTAAAGGGGAGAGTCTGCGAGTCGCGCTGTTGCGTTCCGCAAAAGGAGTCGGACGGGTTAGGGTTACTTGACGATGATGTTGGAGATGACGTTCATCCCCAGCAGTTCGTTCAGGCGGTGCTGCAACTCGCTCCGCCGCATGAAGATGTCGTGACGGGCCACCGAGGAGGTGAGCGCCGCGTAGAGGACGCCGTTGCGCATGTCGAGCGACCGGGTGAGCGAAGCCACCGCCGGCCCCACGACCTGGGGCCACAACTCCGGAATCCGTGCCTCGGCCAGCCTGCGCATCCGTGTGGGATTCTCGGTGACGAATCCCGTCCAGAGTTCGCCTATGCTCATCGGTTTGCTGCGCCTCATGCTCCTTCCCGTTCTTTGGTAATCTCTCCGGCCTCTACGGCGAAGAGCGTATAGTGTGTGCCGCATCCGTCGAGAATGGAGGTCAGCCGGGTGTGGTTGCAGTCCGAAACGACGGTCTGGCCGAAGCTCCCGTCGCCTACCAGGTGGATGAGCGCTTCGAGCCGTGTGGCGTCCAGCTTGTCGAACAGATCGTCGAGCAGGAGGATGGGGCGTTCGCCGGTGGTCTCGGCGATGATGGCGTGCTGGGCCAGCTTCAGGGCGATCAGGAACGATTTCTGCTGCCCCTGCGAGCCGTATTTCTTCAGCGGATAACCGCCGATGCGCATCACCATGTCGTCGCGGTGGACGCCGCACCCGGTGAACTGGTTGACGATGTCCTTTTCGCGGGAGGCGACCAGCAGATCGCCCAGCGAGGCCGTGTTGAGCTCGGAACGGTAGACGAGTTCCACCTCCTCGCGGTCGCCCGAGAGGGTGCGGTAGTAGTCGGCGACGATCGGCCCCAGGCGCTCGATCGTGGCGGCCCTCCGGGCATGTATCGTCCGGCCGTGCGTCTCCAGCTGCATGTCGAACACTTCGAGCAGTTCGCCCTGGGAGGGGGAACGGAGTTGTTTGAGGAGCCGGTTGCGTTCGGCCAGCGCGTGGTTGTAGCGGATGAGTGCGCCGAGGTAGTCGCGGTCGTTCTGGGAGATGAATCCGTTGAGCCATTTGCGCCGTTCGTCGGCGGCGTCGGTCACCAGAAAAGAGTCGGCCGGCGAAACGATGACCGCCGGGACGAGTCCGATGTGTTCCGAAAGGCGTTCGTACTCCTTGCCGTTGCGCTTGAGCGTTTTGCCGCCGCCGCGCCTGAAGGAACAGGTCACCGTCTCGCGCCTTCCCCCGTCGGAGAGATACTCTCCGTTGAGCATGAAGAACTCTTCGCCGTGGCGGACGCTCTGACCGTCGGTCATGGCCAGTGCGCTCTTGCACATGGAGAGGTACCACAGCGCATCGATCACGTTGGTCTTTCCCGCCCCGTTGCGCCCCGTGAAGCAGTTGATGCCCGGCGCGAGGTCGAGGTCGGCCTGTGCTATGTTTTTGAAGTTCAGCAGCGACAGTTTGCGGATGTGCATAATGGATGGGGGAGGGGGAGTTGTGCCCAACCTCACCCCAAAGGTAGCGATTTCGGGCGGATTTATGAAATCTGCGGCGGGCTCCGGCTCCGGAGCGGTGCTTTCGGAAAAAGGAGGACGCGGGAAAAATTCTTGGGCCTGTCGGCATGTTTTTCGTAAAAAGGTGTATTTTTGTCGTTTGAATTGGAAACACCAAGCAGTTTGACTTACGGCAACCGGCCCGCAGCGAGGGAGGAAGCCGCTAATAAATCGTTTATTTATGGCCACTAACGCGAAAAACACCGAGAAGACCTCCAAAGGAGAACATGTGGATCCGGAACAGAAGATCGAAACGGCTCTCGACAAGACCGAACTCTTCTTCCAGAAATATACCAAGCAGTTGCTTACCGGCCTGCTCGTGGTGGTAGTGCTCGTGGGCGGCTTCTTCGCATACGAGTATCTGGTGAAACGGCCCCGCGCCGTAAAGGCTGCCGAGATGATGTTCGTTGCCGAACAGCTCTTCGCGGCGGAGGATTACGCGGCGGCGCTCGAAGGGGACGGCAGCAATGCGGGTTTCCTCGATGTGGTTGCCGACTACGGTTCCACACGTCCCGGACGCCTGGCGGCCCACTATGCCGGCGTATGCTACATGAAGCTCGGCCAGTTCGATGCGGCATCGGAATATCTCGCCAAATACAAGTCGGTCAAGGGTGCTCCCGGCGCGATCATCAATGCGCAGAACCTCGGCCTTCGGGGCGATATCAGCGTGGAACGCGGCGATTACCAGCAGGCCGAGATGCTCTATGCACGTGCCGCGAAGGCAGCCGACAACGTGCTCTCCACTCCTTATTACCTCCGCAAACTCGCTTTCGTCTATGCCGAACTGGGCAGGACGCAGGAAGCGATCAACGTCTGCGAGCGCATCAAGTCGGAGTATGCTTCGAGCCTTGAGGCGAGGGATATAGACAAACTCATCGGGGAGTTCGGCCAGCGCCGGTAGGTTTGCCCGAAGAGCGAAACGGATAGGCTGTCCGGCGAAAGCGGCAGCCTTTTTGCATTGGATACGGTCGGGGCGCGGCCCCGCCGGAAGACAGAAAGAATAATAATAGAAGATATATGGCAACCAAAAACCTTTCTCATTTCGAAACTCCGCTGCCTTCGGCAGCCGATATGAAGTTCGGCATCGTCGTGTCGGAGTGGAATCCGGAAGTTACCAATGCGCTGCGCGACGGCGCCGTGAGGACCTTGCGCGAGTGTGGGTGCAGCGACGAGAATATCGTCGTGAGGTATGTGCCGGGAACGTTCGAGCTCCCCATGGGGGCGCGTTTCTTTGCGGAACATACCGATGTGGACGGCGTGATCGCGCTCGGCTGCGTGGTGAAGGGCGAAACACCCCATTTCGACTACGTATGTCTCGGTGCGACCAAGGGCATCAGCGATGTCATGCTGGAGTGGAACATGCCGGTGGCATTCGGTGTGCTGACCACGCTCGACCAGCAGCAGGCCCTCGACCGTGCCGGCGGCCGGTTGGGCAACAAGGGCGATGAGGCTGCTGTGGCTGCGATCAAGATGGTGAGGCTCCAGCGCGAATTCGAGCTCTCTGCGGAGGCGAGCATGAATCCCCGCAGCGTGAATTGATGTCTGCGCGTCGTTTCGGCGACGAATGCGGTACAAGGAAAAATGGGAGGCGGACACCGGTGTCCGCCTCCCATTTTCCATGCGCTCCTGTTCCGATAAAAGCGGGGGGGAGTCAGCGTGTCATGCGGAGGATCTGTTCGATGCGCAGATCGCTGCCCGAGAGCAACAGCACGATGTGTTCCCCGTTGCCCTCGCGGGCGTTCATTACCAGTTCCGTGGTCTTTCCGTCTGCTGTCAGCGCGAAGAATTCCACGTACTCTTCTCCGTCGCGCACCACGCTTACGGGCGTGTAGCCCTCCCTGTCGAGTAGCTGCTTCACCTCCCGGGCGAACGCTTCGTTCGCTTCTTTTTCCTCCTCGGTCACGATGATGAACAGGCGGTTCACATTGTGGAAATGGAAGTCGGAGGAGCCCACCTCGTTGATGGCGCGGAACATCTCGCCCGACATCTCCACCGTGGTGTAGCCTTCGCGGCCCGCATACTTTTCGAATAACTTCCTGAAGCCGTCGTCCTGCCCGAAGGAGCAGAGCGGTCCGCAGAGCAGCGCTGTCAGGATGAGTAACTTTTTCATGGTGTCCGTGCGTTATCGTTGAGGGCATGCCGGCGGGGTCAGAACCCGAATCCCAGGCCGACGGTTACAGGCGCTACGGCGGGTCCTTTGCCGTATTTGAACAGGTCGGTCAGCCCGTAGTTGCAGTAGAGGTAGAAACCGTGGAAGCCGACCCGGCCGGTGACCCCCGCATAGAAGGGGTTCGTGTAGATGCCGTAGGCCTTCTCTTTGGGAAACTTGATTTTCGTGTGGCTTCCGATATACACGCCGCCGTACACGCCCAACGAGAGGTGGAACATGTTCGGACGCCCGACGGTGAAGATGACGGGGATCTGGATGGAGGAGGTGCTGAGTTTCGACTTCTTATAGCCCGCCGGGAGGGCTTCCGGTACGAGCATCCCGTTCCTTTTGGTGAGCCGGACGGATTGTGAAAAGACGTATTCGTTGAACACGAGCTGAAGGGCGGTGGTGAAGGAGAGGGTGCGGCTGCGGTTGAGGAAGAGCGTCACGTCGCTCAGCGAAAAGGCGAACTGCAACGACTTGGCATTGTTCAAGTCCATGAAGTCGTAGAGTTCGTCGGGCAGCGTACCGTACAGCGAATAGTCGGGGCGGGGCAGGGTGTTGATGCCCAGCTCGAAGAAGGACTGGAAGTCGGAGTCGCCGAATGCGACCGCCTTTCGCCGGGGAGGGGCGGCGGCGGAGGTGCGGACGTTGCCCTCGTCGTCCAGTCCGATTTCGACCGATGCGACACGGAGCGTGATGCGGTTGTCGTCGTCCGATCGGACGACGACGCGTTCGCCCTCGGGGTTGGTTATC
>ERZ777011.2109-NODE-2109-length-17284-cov-4.075222_pt1 | contig 17284 bp, 9 predicted proteins | sample MGYA00374964_ERZ777011 | MGnify/ENA primary metagenome ERZ777011 (study PRJEB29310, sample SAMD00008975) | mouse gut metagenome | study: EMG produced TPA metagenomics assembly of the Metagenome analysis of fecal microbiota from mouse which was promoted...
TACGGTTGGTATTTCGAACGGATGCAATGAGCACGGATAAAGAAAGATCAGGATACTTTGCCAAAAGCTCCTGCTGCACATCATAAACGCTGTTTTCATAAATATCGAGAATAATCAGCTCCGCCGGATGATGGGAGGCAATCTGCCTGCAAAGCTCGCTGCCAATAGAGCCGCCTCCGCCGGTTACCAGCACCTTTTTCCCCTTCACATAGCCAAGGATAGAATCTAAGTCCACCTCGATGGGCTCTCTGCCCAAAAGGTCTTCCACCTCTACGTCCCGCAGCTTGCTGACGCTGACCTCCCCGTTCACCAATTGGTACATTCCGGGAAGGGAGCGGAGCTTACAGCTTGTCTCTTTACAGATATCCAAAATAGCGGACATCTCCTCTCTGGAAATAGAAGGCATGGCAATGATGATTTCATCAATGTCAAAAATATCCGCACACTCGACAATCTTATCTCTTCCGCCTACTACCTTGATGCCCTGAATAAATTTCCCCCATTTCCCTTTATCATCATCAATAATACAGCGTATTACCATGGTAGAAAAATTGCTGTTTACAATCTCCTTGATAATAAGATTGGCAGCTTCCCCCGCCCCAATCACCATAACGGAAATGCTGTTGTTCTTATTCTGCTGCCGATGTTTCAGGCTCCTGAAAAACCGATAGGAAAAACGGCTCCCAAAAATAAAGCTGATCAGTAAAAAAACATACAGGAAATAATAGCTGCTTGGGACAGCCTGCTGCCCCGGCGTCTTAAAAAACTGAATTCCTACCGCCTGGGCTATGGAGGAAACAACGCTGGCCATAACCAGATTCTGAAGCTCCGTCTCCCCGGCAAAAGCCCACAGGCTGCTGTACATCCGAAACAGATACAACACAAAAAGGGTAATTATGATATTGATTGGTAAAAACCTTGTCACCGGATTTATAAAGTGTTCCGGTATCTGTGACAAATCAAAATTATAACGCATAAGCAGAGCCACATAGCTGGCTAAAATAACGCTGATCACGTCATAAATAATCAGACAGGTTCTTCTGTAAAAAATTTTTACATTAAAAGGGGTTCTTTTCTTTTCCTTTTTCATCCTAACCTCCATGATTCCGCTTTGCGGAATCACAAACCCGAACGAAAAATGCCCGCCTTTTAAGGCATTTTAGGCACAGGCACAAATTTGTCCCATACGAAAGCTAACTTTCCCGAAATACAAGGGGCGTAATCGCCAGCATCAGCACCAGGCCGCAAGGATTGCTCAGATGGAAAATCCATTCCACCATACCTGCCACCGCCACTGCCACGCTCACCACTGCCGGGAGCGACGCATAAGTTATTTTGTCCTTTTCCTTTCGATAATACAAGCAGCTCCTCAGAAAAGTGGCAATCCCCAGCAGCACAAAAAAGATTCCCACCGGGATTCCGTGGTCATAGGCCACCTGCAGATAAATATTGTGCGCGTGGGTCGCAATCTCCCCATTCTCAAGAAGCGCTCCCATTTCCTCGTGCCCCGTCATATTGAGCTGTTCCAGATAGGACTTAAAAATATCCAGCCTGCCGTTGGTATAATCTTCCTCCTTCAGGGCTTCCACCGGTACATCCTCGGGAATATAATTCGCCGAAGCCACCAGCTTACTGCTGTCCACTATTCCCGGAATTACGATTTTATCTTCCGTCACATCAGAAATCTCCGCTTTCTTTCTGTCTTTATGGGTTCTTTCATATTCCTCAATTTCCCCATAAATATCAAAGGTTCCTTCCGGTATACTGAAAATTTTTTCTGCAAACACATCTATAAAGCGGCCTACTCGCATAAAGTTCTTGGACGAGAGCCGTCTGCCCCGCATAACATCCTCCGGACAGTACATAGAATATTCTATCTCATAAAGGAATGGAGCGCTTACAAGAGCAGGTATGTTTCTTTGCACCGTAAAAGTCACCGGAAAACATACTGCCACCGCCAATATCAGCATTCCCATATTTTTTCCATAATTCTTGATCGTTTCAAGCTTTCTTCCTCCTGCCATCATTCCCACTGCAAACAAAACCGTAATTCCCACTGCAAAAAATGCCGTTCTGGACATGGTAAAAAGCATATAAGAAGAAACCACTCCAAAAAGCGAAAGCTCTTTCCAGCAATCCCTTAATTTCCGGCTTTTCCTGAGCTTTGCAAGCAAAATAACCGTGGCCGCACACTCCACCACCGTAAGGTAAGAAGCCGTGATAGTTACCGTGTGGAAAATATGCGTATACCTTGCATTTCGAAAAGTAACGTAGGGCCTGTGCAGCAGGGCATACCCCGTAGACCACATAAACTGCATGATAATGCCCCTTGCAATATTGACCAGTATCCTTTCCTTATGCTCCCACATACCAAAATTTAAATAGAACAGGCTAAAAGCCACTGCAAGCGCAACACTCCACCATCTGCCATTCCGAAAGACAATAATAAGGACAAAAAACGCCGCCACCATAGCCGCATACACATAAGACAGTCTGGCGAGCTTCCTTTTACAAAGCCCAATCAGCGTCCGAATTACAATAAGCCCCAACAATATACCAATCCACACCGTATACTTAAGGGCCTGCACCGCAAGCTCGTCCATTTCCTCCGTTAGGCTTGTCTGATAATAATGATACCCATAAATCCCGGCCGCTGCCAAATAAAGCAAGTTATAAATATTAACAATTTCTTTCCACTTAAACATGGCGATAACCGCCAGAGAAAACCAAAGCATCTCCTTGCGCTCCGCCACCGTATGGTGAATGTCATACAATCCGCTCATATACTCGCAGCATCCTGCCACCGCCCCTGCAATTGCCACGGACTGAACCAGATCCCCAAAATGACTTTTCAGATAATCCAATGTAAAAATCGCCTGCTGCCCCACTCTGTCATGATTAATACCATAAAATAAGATAAGGGCAAGCAAAATCACACTGATAAAATACACGGTATTATCCAGCAAATACTTTCCGCAAAATCCGCTAAGCACGGCTCCCATACAGACAAGGGCGCCTGCCGCCACAAGAGGATTCATAACCCGCTTAAAAACCTTTTCTACGGTGGTAAGCTTATCCTCCTTTTTCTTATACCAAAGCCGGACTGCCAAAACAGCTAAAGCCGCAATCCCTGCAATCAAAGCGCCAAGGCCAAATACCCACTTCTTGCGAAGAGGCATACTATAATGATAATTGGCCATAAGACTCATGCCTTCCTGGGTGGAATCCGCATAATACATTGTCCCCATATAAGGCGCTTCCTCCGGGGACACAGGCCCCCAGCCGCTGAAAATTTCCGATTCGTCTCCCTGCAAAATCACAAAATAAGTTTTGCCCACTTCCATATCCACATCAATAATTACTTCCTGAAAGCCCGGCAGCTTCTTTGGATCAATTGCCGTCTCCTCCTCACATATCACCTGCCACTGCTCGTCTAAAATCCGCAGGAAAAATGTTTCCCCATGGCTGTTCTCATTCAAATACACGTCTATGGTGTCCATGTGATCATACTGGGCAATGATTTCCTGCAAAATGGTTTTCTCTTCGTCAACCACCTCCGAAAAAATTCCCCCCTGGGGCGCAACCACCGTGCTCACCGTCTCGTGCCAGATTCTAAGAGGCCACAGAGATGCCAGAAAACACGCCGCCACAATCAATATCACCGTTTGAATCGCTTTGCTTTTATAAACAATCTTATTCATCTTCACACCCCCGCACATCCCAGGCATTGCTCACGATACTGCGCTAATTATCCATCTATTACTTCTTTTTACAATATTTTCACGCATGGGTAAGTATATCACAGAAATTTCCAATTATCAAACTTTCCCGTTATGTTGTTCTATATAAACTCTTTAAAAGTACTCACCTATAGAGCGAAAGCGTGGCGACGACTGAATTTCTATTCGTGATGAAGCGGACGGGTATCCAACATTGTCAAAAGCACCGCCGGCAAAAGCGCCCACAAAAACACCACATATCTAATCAGACAAGCCGGACCTAAAATCACCGTACACCAGCAAAGCACCGGCAACGCAAAAGGAAGTACCGCCCTCCATCTTTTTCTATAGCACAAATATCCCAGGCAAAAAATCCACACCCAAAACAAAAACCCGGGAGAAAACAGCATGGATATCACCGGAATCCTCTGCTGGGCAATTTCCAAAGACATTTTCCGGTATATCTCATCAAGCCAGGGAAGCTTACTCTCCCTCACCCCCGGTTCTTCCACCTCATAGCCAAAGTAAGAACTGTCCTCATAAGTATAGGTGAACACCGTATTTCCGCGGTACGTATCTATCACCGTATCCGGATACCAAAATCCGTAAGAGGTCATGAACCACGCGTTTAAATAACCAAAGGGATGCTTTGCCCCCCATTTGGCCCACAGCTTCCAAAAGCTTTTTTTGTCCGCCTCATATGCGTCATTATTAAAACTGATCTTCACCCCGTCCGTCACCTTCGGCGTATACCTGCCCACAGCGTCCTTTGGCAAATATCCGTACAATATCTCCCTTTCCTTTAGGGGAACCTCTTCATAAGCGCAAATCCTTGCCATCTGGGAAATCGGCACGGTAAGCATTTCCTGATTTTCCGAATCATCCGCATGAAATATCCCTGCCAGCCCGGCATCCGTCAGCACATATATCCCTATGATTAATACCAGGCAGAAAGAAACCTTTTTCCATTCCTTCCTGAGATAAAACACCAGTGCCGGCGCAAACGCCAAAAACCCATAAAAGCCATTGTGCCGAAGCAGCATCATACAGACGGAGGCTATCCCAAATAAAATCACACTGCCCTTTTTTCTGAAAAATCCATTCACGTCCTCACATAGTTCCTGTAAAAGAACCACCATGATAAGCAGCATTCCCGTAAAAAGCCCATCTTTCGCAGAGCAAAGGGAAAACATCACCGGCACAGGAAACAGACCGAAGTACAAAAGCAGCGCGGCTCTCACCCATTTAGCCGCTCCCCTGTTCTCCATTTTTCCTACACACCATGCAAAAATTCCGGCCATACAGGCCATTTGTATCACAGTATAGCAGGCAATCCCCAAATTATAAGAACCTGTTACCTTATATACTAGCTGAATGATTCCGCCTAAAGCAAGCACATGCAAAAGAGGGTGATGGGTTGAAAAGTTCCGTGTCACAACCTGCAAAAGCTCGTCCTGGGCATCATACACAAAAAAGCCCGGATAAACAGCCAAAAAAACAGGAACATAGCAAAGCAGTATCACCCCTGCCCTGAGGAAAATAATGCCACGGCTTTTTTTCCCTCCCTGCTCCTTTGCCTTTGGCATGCTGCCTGATACACTGTTTTTCCCATATCCATTCAGGCTTCCGAAGGCATCCCAAAATCGACGCGTCAATAAAGAAAAAAGAACCGACAATATCCCAATGCTGACCCACATACGGCCATCGGTAAAGGGAACACTGCCCCATAAATCCAACTGCGTCCCAAACACCATGCAAAGAGAAAAAGCGGTTCCAAAAAATCCGGGCCAAATCCATCCCGGCCATTTTCCTGTAAAGCCCTTCCCAAGGGCTTTCTTTGTCATATAATAGAAAAATAAAAACACAAAAACAGAAGCTATGCTGTTGGTATACCCCAGGCTTTCCGTCCTGTGGAGCATCCACGGCAAAGCGCACACACCGGCAAAAGACAAAACCGCCGCCTTAAGCCGCCTTAAGCCCTCCGCCCTGTTGATACTATGAATGTCATGCAAATTTAATTTTTCAGCGTTCTCCTGCCTGCTTTTCATTCAGCTCTGCTCCTGTTATCTCACGTATCACAAACTGTGGAGAATTATTCATAGAGATATACATTCTCCCCACATACTCCCCTGTAAGCCCAACCATCAGCATCAGCATTCCTCCCATAAATACAAACACTGACATCAAAGCGCTAAACCCTGTCACCAGTCCCGGAGGGTTGATAAAAATCTTCTTTATAATCGTATAAATCCCATACAAAAACCCCACTGCTGCAAACAAAGCGCCCGAAACAGTTGCAATCCGCAGGGGCTTCACACTAAAGGCCGTAAAACCGTTAAACCACAGGCCTAATAATTTCCCTAACGTATACCCGGAGCTTCCTGCCTGTCTGTCCCTGTGGTTCACCTCTACATTTACAATTCTCTTTGTGGTGCGTAAAACCAGCCCAATCACATAGGGATAAGCATTCTCATAGCGCATCATCTCATCCACCACAAACCGCCTCGCCGCAAAATAACTGGAAAGATACAGCTCCTTTGGCTTGCCAAGCATCACCCGGGTCATCACCTCATTGACATGGCTCCCCCAATTCCGAAAGCCCGAATGGCGCTTGTTTGTATATTTGGCATAAACCACGTCCGCCCCTTTTTCAATACCCTCAAGAAGCCTGTCCGCCTCATCCGCAGGGGTCTGCCCGTCGTCATCCAGACAGACAACAATATCCCCTTTCACATAATGGAATCCTGCCATCAACGCGCTATGCTGTCCAAAATTCCTGGCAAGATCTATTCCCGTAATATTATCGTTTTCCTGACACAGCCTTCTAATCGTATCAAAGGTTCCATCCGGAGAACAGTCATTGACCAAAACCACCTCATAGTCATATTCTTCCATCCGGTTCATTTTCTCCTGAATTTCCTTCACCACATCAGGCAGCGTTGCCTCCGAACGATAACAGGGAATCACAAAACTGACCAATTTTTTCACATTAACTCCCATCTGCCCGCTAAAGCGGGCGCATAAATCAGGATGTAGCCCCCATGCCGCGATTTTAATCCGGACATAGACTACAAATTCAGCCGTTGCCATTTATTACGGCCATATAGATCACATCTTTATAACGGCCTTCCAAAAAAACTTCCTCCTTCAGATAAGCTTCCTCCACAAAGCCAGCCTTCTCATAGCTTCTTATAGCCCGCTTATTTTCCGCTAAAACACGCAGCATAAGCTTGTGAATCCCTTCCTGCTTAAAAGCATACTCTATCATCATTTTAGCCGCTCCGGTTCCATATCCCTTTCCAAGAGCGTCCTTCTCCCCGATAAAAATGCCATACTCCGCTTTATTGTGGTCTCTGTCTATATCCCGCAGATAAACGCTGCCCACCGGCTTCCCGTCGCTCTTTGTGCAAATCATAAACTGCACCGCTTTGCCCGTATCTATCATACTTTTTATCCAGTTTTCATGCCCCTGTTTGGTAAACGGTTTTTGATAAATAAAATTCCGTCGGACAAAATCCGTATTGCGCCAGCGGATAATATCCTCCGTATCCTCCGCTTCCATCAGGCGCAGGTAAATGGCTTCCCCTTCCAGCCTGCCTTTTTTAGGCCCTTTGTCTTTCATGCCTATATCTTCCCTTCTCACTGCTTTTCATTCAAAGCATATATTTCAAAGACGCCGGCCGCCTGCTTAACCAGGCGCGCCTGAACCGGCGTTCCGTGATCCTCATAATAATCAAAAATCCACTGCATATCCTCACTGTTTTTCCGGACAAAATAAACGTCCTCCCTGTCCTTAAGAGCCAATTCCATATTTTCTATTCCAAAGAGCGCAAGTTTCTTTCTCTGCAAAGGACTCTTGCAGGCCCAGCCGCCCATAATGTCATAATTATTCAGGGAATTGTCCACGTCTTTAAACATTTTTTCCGAATAAGGAACGCCCCCGTCGGAAACCGAAGAATACACATCGATAAAATAAAAGTTCTCCTTGTTCCCGCCCTCGGAAAGACAGGTGTAAAGCTCCCGGTAAAGGGCGTTTACCTTTTCCCTCTCCGTCTGCTTTAAGGAAACTGACTCCACACTGCCGGGAAAAGTTATAATCGCCAGCAGCCCAAAGCAGCCTGCCGCCAAAATACCTCCAAGACGCTTTATCTTTACATTTTCCATTTCACTCCATTCCACGAAAATCATGGCGGCCAATATGCAAAACTCCATCAGGTACAAAGAGTGGGTAATCCGCTCCGGTGCACGATCCCTCATCAAAATGTACATCCACAGAGCCGTACGCACTGCAAAAAGGAAAACCAGTTTCCATGCGGCGCCAAGAGCATTTTTTATTAAAACGCTCCTTCCCGTCTTCCTCTCTTGTTCTCCTCTGTTCTTTTTAGGAAGCGCCGTAAGAAAAACAGCCATATATCCCAGTATCACCGCATAATTCCACGGATAATCGCTGCCCACGGCTCCGGGCCCATGGCAAAGACGGTAAAAATAATCTTTCAGCTTCAAAATAAGCTTTGGCCCAAAAGGCTCTTCGGCGCTTTTATTTTTGCCCGCATAGTCCGCAATCTCTCCCACCATAACATGGTCAATCTCCTCGTCCATGCCAAAGTTATAATTATCCAGCAAAACCTTTTCACTTTCACTCAGGCCAATACTTTCATAAAACGCCCGGTGCTCCTCATACTCAGGCGGCTTTTGAAAGTCATAAAGCTCCGTCCTGTTATTAAAAAATTCCGTAAAGTCCCTCCACTGTTTTGAGCCGTAAGCAATCTCATGGCTGACCCGTCCAACCAAAATACCGCCTAAAATAAGCCCAATCACGGTAAAATACTGAAAGGCATGTTCCTTTGTAAAAATCTTCTCCTCGCTCCCCCATTTACAGGCCCCCGCCACACAAATCATGGGAAGCACCAAAAGCAGCATTTCCGAACGAATCAAATACGCTGCCGATACTAACAAAACGGCGGGAAGATTTCTCCTTACAAATTCCATGCCTGACATATCCCTGTCCGTTGTAAAAAACAAAAACGCCGCCGTCCCTCCTAAAAGCGTACAGGTTACCGTATACTGGGCAAAAATCAGATGCTCTAAAAATATTCCCCCAAAAAGCAGACTTTCCGTAAGCGCCACTGCCCCTTTTCCCCACCAAGTTTTGCAGAAAGCCAGACTTCTTTTTAAAATCAGGAAAAAGCAGCCATAATGACAGGCGCACAAAAATATCCCATACCAGGGCAGCCCTTTTGCAAGTCTGTAAAACAGGCTGATAAAAGCGCTGACCAGCCACAGCATCTGAATATTATGCCCCTCCGGCGTACCTGTATAAACCCCTGCCAAAATGTCTTTCATCAGCACGTCATCGTTCAAATCATAAAAATAATCAAACCTGCATCCAGCAAAAATACTTAAAATGCCAAGCGCCGCAAAAGCAATTATCCAATTTTCATATTTTTTCAACTGATTTTTAAGCTCCATAAAATTCCTTCACGCAGCCTGCAATATATGCTGTCTGCTCCTCGGTAAGCTGGTAAAACATGGGGAGCCGCAGCAGTCTTTCACTCTCCCTGGTAGTATAACGATCCTCTCCGTGAAATCTTCCAAACTTTAGCCCCGCAGGCGCCGAATGCAGCGGTATATAATGGAACACGGTTAAAATATCTTTTTCTTTCATAAAGTCAATCAGATCCGCGCGCTCCTCCATATCCTTTGTTTTAATATAAAACATATGTCCATTGTGCACACACCCTTCAGGAATGAAAGGAAGCTCTATTTTCCCCGCCTTTGCCAAAGGTAAAAGAAGCTCATAATACTGATTCCACCTTGCAATACGGGCATTATTAATTGCATCCGCCACCTCAAACTGCGTATACAGATAGGCCGCGTTAATGTCGCTGGGAAGATAGGATGATCCAAAATTCTGCCATCTGTACTTGTCCACCTGCCCTCTGTAATACTTACTCCGGTCCGTTCCTTTTTCTCTCAATATTTCCGCTTTCTCAATATACTCCGGTTCCCGTATGAGAAGAGCGCCTCCCTCTCCCATACTGAAATTCTTTGTCTCATGAAAGCTGTAGCACCCGAAATCTCCTATGGTGCCTAGCTGTCTTCCCTTATAAGTACACATAATTGCCTGGGCGGCGTCCTCCACCACCATAAGATTGTAACGTCTTGCTATATCCATAATGGCATCCATCTCACAACTAACTCCCGCATAATGCACTACGGAGATGGCCCTGGTCTTTTCCGTGATGGCCGCCTCAATCAGGGTTTCATCAATATTCATGGTATCCGGCCTGATATCCACAAACACAACTTTTGCTCCCCGCAGCACAAAAGCATCCGCCGTCGATACAAAAGTATAAGAAGGCAGAATGACTTCGTCCCCCTCCCTGATATTGCACAAAAGCGCCGCCATCTCAAGGGCATGGGTACAGGAGGTGGTGAGCAGACATTTGGATGTGCCGGTAACGCCTTCTATAAATTCGCTGCATTTTCTGGTAAACTCTCCATCTCCGCAGATATGCATACTCTCCACAGCCTTTTTCATATTTTCCATTTCCCTCCCCGTATAAGGGGGCACATTAAATCGAATCATCCTATTTCCTCCCGTTTTCATTCCTACCGGCAGCGCGCCGAACAGGCGCGTCTGCGCAGATATTCGGCGGCCATCGCAAGTACCTTACTTGTAAAGGGTAAAAGCTTCGTTGGAAAAAACCTCCGCATAATCGTTTTCCGCCATAAAATTCCATATGGCTTTTAACTTTTCATCCCCATCGCAGGCTTCCACATCCGTCCCCCAAAAAGCCATGGCATCCTGGTTCTGGGACAAATATGCCGACAGCTTAGGCGTGAGAATCACAAGAGGACGCTTTTTTCCTTCTGCTCCGCCCGAATGTGACAGTTCCGTCAGTTCATCCCGGAGCTGCGAAAGGGAGCTGGTATTTAAGTCGGCCCATGTTGTGTAAATAGCCGGCGCCATATCCAGGTAGTAAGCAAGCCCGGGAATATTTCCGTAAAGAATCAGCTTCTTTTCTTCATATTCCGATTTATTCTCTGTCATAAAGGCAGAAATCTCCTCTAACGTCTCTGCATTCATTTCATTTGTATACATTCCCTGCAGCACCGAATTTCCCGTCACCTTATAAGTTCTCTCCTGTCCTGTCTCTCCATCTAAAAAAACATAACCAAAGCCGATTCCCAAAGCCTGCACAAAAAAGGCGGCCAGTATACCCGACAGCATAGCCTTCATCGGAAAAAATGGCACTTTTCCGGTAGTATCCAAATAAATCCTTCCCCATCTGACAAACCGGTAAACCATCCAGAAAACCACCGGTACAATAAAAAACATATTATTTAACACCGGCCAGATATGGTTGTTGCTTCCAAGAGGGGTAATCAAAATTACAATCAATGCAATGCAGCCAATCAAACGCCACTCGTCGTCCAGCATTTTGGTGTACAGCATCCAAAGTGTTACGCCAAACGCCACCAACAGAAAAACTGCCCCCCACTGCAAAGCCGCTTCCTTCTGGAAATATCTAAAATTAAACATGCCCCATTTCCCAAGAACAAAAAACAGAACCGGAATGCAGATACAATAAACCGCCTTCCTGACGCCCGGGAGATACTCTTTCCTGATCTCCAAAAAAGGAATACCCGGCAATATACATAAAATCATATAAAGCATCCACCGGAAGCCATGGAAATAGGCATCCAAAATAGCCAGTACCATCTCGCCTAAGGTATAATCGGAAGCCCCCTGGGCCATGCCAAAGATACCGCTTATCATGGTTTTGGGCGCATCCCCTCCATAAACCGCACAAATCACTCCCAATAAGGCCGCAAAAGCGGCAAGATACCCCCCGGCGCACAGACCCGTTTCTTTTGCAATCTGTTTCAAACTCTTTTTCTTCAAAGCGCCATAATACCACACTGCTAAAATAAGCGCGCATTCTAAAACATTATTGGGAAACCGTACCAGCCCGTTTATTCCCAGCAAAACGCCTGCCGCTGCCAGGCAGACAGGCCTTGATCCCGCCAGCCCCCTAAACAGTAAAATCGCTCCAAACAAAAATAGCAGGTAGGTAAGATAATTATACAAGATTACCACAGGGCACCAGCAAAAACCAATTGCTGCAAGCTCTCCCAAAAAAGCCAGCCAACCGGGCATTTTGGTTCTGAAAAAGCGGTAGCCAAGCAGAGCCGCCGCACTCACAAGAAGCGAACAGTACAGCTTCATTCCCAACATGGTTTCCCCCATAGGCAGCTTGGTAAATAAAAATCCCGTCACATTGGATAAAAAGGTAAGCAACGTCCACACCCCGCCTACCTGCCCGAAAAAGCGATAATTTCCAAGGCTGTAGCCGGTATCTGTCAAATCAATCCCCTGATTTGCTTTAAACAGCGGGAACAGCAATAAAATCAGCGGGAATATAACATCTTCCACAACACGCCACAGAGTCTGAAATTCCTTTTTCTGCAACATTACCTCCAAAGGACTTGTTTTTGCATCAATTTTCATTCTCATTTTTCCCCCTGTCATTCACTGCAAAACAGCCATCCAGTCTTCGGAGCCATCTGCCTGGTCCCGTCTTATATAATCTTTTTCCTGCCAGTGAAAATAACCTGCTTCTTAGCCAGTCTATGATGATACCTGCCCCAAAAAGAAGTCCTACGCAGCAGATAAGCTCCCAAAAGAAATATAAAATTCCTCCTTTTCCCTGGGGATTTATCACCGCTTTGATAGAATCATACCATACATAACGCAGGTCGATGTGTTCATGAAATAAATAAATACCAAAGCTTAAGCTTCCAATCTTTCTTATGATTTCAGCCAAAGGCCCTTCCTTTATCCTGATTTTGGAAAAACCATAAAACAAACCTACCGCCCCTGACAGACAAAAAATAAAATTGTAGTGAAAGGGAACCGTAAAATAATAGCGAAAGCTGTCCCACTCCCGGCATAAAAACCACATGGACAGATTAATCACAAAACCTGCAAGGCAGCTCCCCGCATATACAAGCCATCCTCTTTTTTCCAAAAACGGAAAACCATATTTCCCCAAATATGCCGCCGTTAAATAGACGCAGATAAACCACGGTAAATCATAGCCGTACCTGTCAAGAGCAAACACCACCGGACTGATACTCTTTATCACGCTAAAAAGAATCAATAACCCGCCGAGGGTAACCTCCATCTGCCTTTTGGACATACTTTTTACCGCCGCCCCAAGCGCCGGCGTAAGAAGATACAGCATAAAATAGGACGTAGCAAACCAATAATGCTCTGTCTCTATGGGAAATAGATACTCTATCAGCCCGTATACTCCCTGGGAAGAGGCCGCGGTGGCAATTCCCATAGCCTCACAGGCTGCCAGTGAAAATAAAGTATAAAACCAAATCTGGCACAATAGCCCTACTGCCCTGCTTACCTTAAAGCTGCTTCTGATACAAAAATATCCGCTAAGCAATACGTAAGTGTTTACCGCAACCAGACAAAACGCCTCCAATAAAGTGCCCAAAACTCTTACGCCATCAAGTGGCAAATCAAGGGCGATTAAGTTATCTGAGCGCGACAAAAAATGCAGAATTACCACCATGACCATCGCCACAATTCTCAGCAATTCATAATTTGCTTTGCGTTTGCGCTCCGCCACTTTTCACATCCCCTTTCCACCCTGTGATCCTTTTTTAACGCTCTCTGCACATCTTACCCTTTTCCACCCGGTAAACCATATCGCATTTTTCAATGGTCTGCAGACGGTGGGCGATAATTACCAGCGTTTTTCTGCCGTGAAGCCTGTTAATGGAGTCCATAATTGCAGCCTCCGTTTCATTATCAAGAGCGGAGGTTGCCTCGTCAAGCACCAGAACTTCCGGATCCTCAAGCAATGCTCTGGCAATCCCAATTCTCTGTCGCTGACCTCCGGAAATCCGGATACCTCTCTCGCCAATACTGGTGTCAAGTCCCTCAGGAAGCCCTTTTACAAACTCATCCAACTGTGCTTCCTTAAGCGCATACCATACCTTTTCATCATCTATCTCATCATCCCCACAGCCAAAAGCCACATTTCTGCGGATGGACGCGTCAATCATAAAAATCGTCTGGGGAATATACCCTATATTTTTCAGCCAGGACCGATAGTGCCGGCGCACCTCCACGCCGTCCGCCAAAATCCGGCCGCTTTGCAGCCTTAAAAGTCCGAGCATAATATCAACAACCGTGGTTTTCCCCGCGCCTGAGGTACCCACAATCCCTACCGCTTTGCCTACTGGTATTTCCATATCCGCATGATCAAAAATAAAAATCTCCGTATTAGGATATTTATAAACAATATCCTTAAGTTCTATCTTATCCTTAATCTCCAGCTTTTCAATTTCCGCCTGGGTCTGATAAGCCCTTTCATCATAATTGATGCTCTCATCCCGGATTTCTTCCTGCAAATTATCGCTAACCCCCATGAAAAAGGGCTCAAAATAAGAAATAGCCGTCAGGTGATTGTTAATTCGGTTTGCACAGGGAATCAGCCGCATCGCCGCCACCCCAAGGGCCGTCACCTGAGGCAGGATATCAGAAACCGGCGTTCCTCTTAAAAGCTGGAACAGCATATAAAAAATCATGCCTGCAATCGCCACCGTTTCTATTAAAAGACGCGGCGTGGCATTGTACAAATTATACCTCTGCACCGCATTTACATAGCCGGCGCCGCATTTGGCATACTCGTTTATGAAATAATTTTCCTTATTGGCAATCTTAATTTCCTTGATTCCCATCACCGACTGGTCAATCCATTTATAAAGCCCGCTGTAATACTCCTGATTTTCCTCCCCGGCCTTTTTCATAATAGGCTTTAAAATGCCCTTGATGATCATCAGCACCGCCACAAGAAGCACCGTAACCGTAACCGTCATCCAAACGTCCGCCTTAAAGCTCACCGCTATCAGGCATACAAATACAATCACCTCGCTGATTAACTGCAAAAGGGACAAGATAAGGCCGTACATGTTATTCACATCCGAGGTTATGCTTCGCTGGATCACAGAGGTATCTGCGTTCAGATAATACTCGTAGGGCCGTTCCATAAAATTAATCATCATCCTCCTGGATGTGGCAAACTGATTGGTATAGACAAACTTAAGCTGGGCCTTCTGCTGAAAAAAAAGGAAAATATTTTTAACGGCAAATATCACCACCAGGGCCAGCATGGTAACCATCATAAGCCCTCTGGTATCATCATAGGAAAGGCGGCAAATATCGCAAATCACCTGCAGATACCGATACTTCTCAACCGCATGGGCGTCCATAACCACCTGCATGGCCGGCACCACCATGGAAACCCCCGCCGTTTCCAAAACCGCCCCCACAAGCATCAGCAAAATCAGTAAAACCATTATCCGCTTCTGCCGTTTATCCAGCAAAACCATTAATTTCTTGACTATTTTTTTCATACATATACCCACGCATATCGCAAGAAGCGCTTGTAACACTGCACCCATAAAAAATATGGAAGCCTGCTTCTAAACTTTTCTTCCAAATATTGTAATAGAATAAAAATTTCGTTTTATTTTACCACAGTCACAACTACAAGTCAAAATCCTGACATCATATATACCTTCTACCATGCCGAACGGTTACTCCGGGGTTTCCTCCGTTTCATTCAGCTCCTGCCACTGAGAATAAAATACCATGTCTTCGTACACCGGTTTATACCTGTCAAAGGGTATCCCCTCCTCCGTCATCCATCCTATGAACAGGGAACTGCCCCTGAAAGGGATTGGTTCATTTTCCACCATTTCCCCATCCTTTACGCAGGCAACCTGCCATGCCTCACCGTCCACTACAAAACTCACATTATGATAAACCGCGCCCTCGAGCCATACCTGGTTTAAAAACTCCATTCTCTTAGTGAGAAACCATTTCAAGTATCTGACGCTATTGTCATACTCTTTATAATACTGATAGCGGTTCTCAAGATTTTCCCAGCGGATGCTGTCCATCTCAGCCGACGCCCTGCTCTCCCTTACCATCTCGTCTATCCCTTCCTTCAACAGCCTGTTTAAGAAGGGCAGCGCCTTTTCTTTATATAAAGTCTGCACTTCCTTATAAAAATCTTCCTTTTCATAAAGCATGGCAAACAAATCCGTTCCATATACATGATCACTCAGTTTTGTAATTCCCACAGGGTTACTTGCAATTTCATCCAAGTTGCAATTCCCGAAGGCCACGTCATAATCCCATACCGGCCCTGCAAATATCTTACTGCTCACCGCGTCCTGATATTTGTAAAAGAAGCTGCTGGTAACGCCTCCGTCAAAATTTTTGGAAATTTCCTCCACAAGATATTTTTGCGCAAAAGAAGTGACATCAATATACTGCGAATAATGCTTTCCTGTTACCGGATGCACCCCGTCCTTTTCCTCCACCGCATCCTGAAATTCCTGCATAAGGGCGGCAATATACTCCACCTGTCTCTTAGAAGCATGCTCAGGACTTTGCAATGCATAACAGTCCCCCTGCTCCGTAACAAAACCGCTGATTGCTTCTTTATAACGGCTGGGCAACTCCCTTTCTAACAAGTATCCACCGGAAATATCTGTTTCTTTATATCCGTTTTCCACCCATTTCCTTTCCCCGTCCTCTGTCTCTATGCGCTCAAGCATTTCCATCTCCTCCGGGCTGTAGAGAGAATCCAAAACCTCTTCCATATCCCGAATGTCAACATTATTGCTTCCCACTGTAATTTTTTCCGTTAAAAAATAATTCCCATAATAGGTATCGTTTACATATAAATCAATCATCTGCCCTTCCGGCACATACTCCATGCCAAGCGCCTTTGCCAGATCCAGGGTAATCCTGTTACGAATCCTGGTTTCATCATATCCGTTGGCAATCAAATTCCACGACTTGGACTCTCCAAAGCCAAAAAAATCAGCTTTCTCACAAAGCTTAAACTGATATGGCTTTTTGGAAAGCCCCCAGGTGGAATTTCCTCTTCCCCTGATGCTTTCAACTTCTCCGGCATAAACTTCCGTTCCGCTTTCATCTAATAGAACCACCTTCCCTGCTTCCTCGTTTCCCTTATCCTCATCAATATACTCCGTCCCGCCGGAATACGTGGTAAGGGCAAGTACCGGTAAATCGGAAGAATACATAAAAACCAAAGGAGCCTCCCAAACCGGCTCCCCATTCCGGTCATATATGGTAAACTCATAAGCCTCTCCCGGAGAAATATCCCGCAGTACATCTCCTTCCTTTATCTTAAAGTCTCCGATACGGACCTCTCCACCGCCGTCCCTGTCCAGAACAAGTCCCATATTCTTTGCAAAGCCGGGAAGAAAAAAATAGCAAATGCCATTCTCGCTTTGCCACAAAGTAAAATTTATTTTTTGAGAGCCCTTTTCCGGTTTCCAAACGATTTCAGGAAGCTCTTTTATTTCCTCTCTGTCTGCATTCAATCCTGCTGCCGCCGCACTTTGGCCATTTATTTCTTTGTGCTGTTCCCGCCCTCTTTGTTCTTCCACTTCCTCCTGTGTCCCTAAAGGAGGAAGTGGAAGAACAAAGAGGGCGGGAA
>ERZ777011.2111-NODE-2111-length-17257-cov-13.881584_pt1 | contig 17257 bp, 14 predicted proteins | sample MGYA00374964_ERZ777011 | MGnify/ENA primary metagenome ERZ777011 (study PRJEB29310, sample SAMD00008975) | mouse gut metagenome | study: EMG produced TPA metagenomics assembly of the Metagenome analysis of fecal microbiota from mouse which was promoted...
GCACAACACTTTTAATGTTGGGGTCCTGGGTTCGAGCCCCAGGCGGATCACTAAACAAATCGGCAGAAAGCCGCAAATCGCTGAAACTAAGATAGTTTCAGCGATTTTTGTAATACCCCTATCCGGCAGAATTGTGAACATTGTGAGGTTAAGCCGTGTACAATTCGTGAACAGACACATCCGTGAACAGTTTTGTTCACGATTTGAATGTGGGATTTGTAACTCGCTAAACTTCTGCGTTTTTCTGCGATTTACCGTTCACAAAGTGGGGCTTTGATACATGAAGTCAGGTTCAAGACCCCACTTTCGGGCGAAAATCTTGGCTAACGAGATGACATTTAACTTTTGTTTTCAATTTTAACGCTCTAAGATTGAAAAATCGGTTAAATTTAACTCTTCTGAGCCAATTTAGCGCAAACCACGGATAGCATCAATCGTGAACAAGTCCGCAAATCGGTGAAATTCGCAGAAAATTACGTATTACTGCCGTGAACAGTTTTTGAACGGACTGCCCTTGTTCACGGTTTTGTTCACGAATGGAGGCATACCGCACTGATTGATTTGTTCTTACCTATTGTGTAATCGGGAAATAATGATTATATTTATGTAACCATTAAATCCAGAACAAATGTTACACGATTCTTATTTCACCCTTTCCTTCATCGCAAGGAAAGCCCGTGCACTCCGCAACGGGGAGTATCCAATCTTCGCCAGAATATCCGTCAGCGGTCAGGTGGCGGAGATGAACATCGGCCGCAGTGTCATTCCTGACAACTGGGATCAGAAACGCGCCATGTCAACCGGACGTAGCCGCCGTGACCTTGAACTCAACAAGTACATCGAGGTTATCCGCGCCCGCTTCCTTGAAATCCACAATATGCTCGTGCGCGAGGGGAAGATGGTAAATCCAAAAATTCTGCGCGACCATTTCCTCGGAACAGTCGAGAAGCCGAAGATGCTGTGCGATGTGTTCCGCGAGGCGAATGAACAGCGTAAAGCCGAGTATGAGCGTGGCGACATGGGCAAGCCGACTTACGAGCGTTGGGTGCGCTGCGTCACTTATCTTGAGGAGTTCATGCAGTTGACCCGAAATGTGAGCGACATTCCTGTAAAGGAAGTGACCAAAGGCTTCGTGCAGGACTTCGAGCATTTCCTGCGCATGAAGAAGAACGCCGCCAACAACACCGCCGTGCGCTATCTCCGCTACCTTAAAAATGTGATGCAGTATGCCATCGCCAACAAGTGGGCGACCGATGACCCATTTCTCGGCAAGAGGTTCAAGCGCACTGTGGCAGAGCGTGAGGCTATGACCGAGGCGGAGCTGAAGCGTATGATGGAGCTTGAACTGAAAGAGTTTCCCCGCTTGGAGGTGGTGCGCGACACGTTTGTGTTCTGCTGTTTCACCGGTCTTGCGTTCATCGACATCCAGACGCTCAAGCGTAGCGACATCAGCACAGATGCCGAGGGCAATATGTGGATACGCAAGAAACGCGAGAAAACGGATGAACTCAGCGTTATCCCTCTGCTGGAAGTGCCGCGAAAGCTGATTGAGAAATACAAGGGTCATCCGAAGGTGATGCTCGAAGATGTTGTGCTGCCCGTCATCTCCAATCAGCGCAACAACGCCTATCTGAAAGAACTGGCCGACCTCGCCAAAATCAACCGTCACCTGACCTCGCACATCGCCCGTCACACCTTCGCAACGGTGTCGCTGAACAACCATGTACCGATTGAGACAATCTCGAAGATGCTCGGTCATGCCGACATCAAAACGACTCAGATCTACGCGAAAATGCTTGACAGCACCGTGTATGAGGACATGGCTGTGATGCGCGACAAGTTCGACTGCGTGATGATGAACTGACGACAGTTCTCCGAAAAGAAAAATATTGGCAACCGGGCGATATGCTTGGTTGCCAATATTTTTTAGACGGTTTTACGCGAACTTCGGTCGGTAGATTGCAGGAATTGCTCTATGTCATCTTCGGCATACAGGATTTTACGTCTATGCGGTAGTATGGAAAGTAGCCCTTGTCGCGGTAGTCCTGCGTGGTGCGGATAGTGGGATGCGAAGAGGAGATTTCCCCCATTCTTCGAAGCTGCTTCGCGGTCACTCGGCATATCGTCGAGGAGTGCTACGACCTCGAAAGGACGATGGGCGGCCTCTCCCGATACTTCGACTACGAAGCCTTCGGACGCGAGCTGTTCATGTACGACTACACGATGGGCGCCAACAATAACGTGTTCCGCAACATATGACCCCCTTCCTCCCTCTCTTCCAGGAGCTTCGCCGAAAGGCGAGGCTCCTATTTATACTTCATTTTCAGAATAATACTTTGATATTTCATCAAACCAGCGAGAAATCTTTCTCGTGTCAATCTCATGCCATCTTGTTTTGCCTTCAATACACAAGGAATATTTGTAATGATGCCGTATTCTTAGTGGATTCATAATATAGGTCATGAAATACAGCTGCGCTTTAGCTATCGCATCACCCCTTGTAGATGCTATTCGTTCACTACTATAAGGTATTTCTATATCAAAAGAGTGAAATCCTCGTTCATCGTCTTCAAATATCCCAAATCTGTGATGAAAAATTTTCTCAATTTTTACATCATCGACTTCTTTCCCAATACTATTTGCATAATTCTTGGCAAAATTAGCTTCGTAATCCAAAGGTAAACCTTCATTGGTATTATTCTCCCAGAGAGTCCAATACGATGGTTCCCAATCATGAAATACGTATATAATATCAGCCGCCCTTACGATTGATCTTATGCACTCATCTCGCTCTTCAGGACTACAGGGATGTGGATAAAATTGTTTAATCTTTACTCCAGACTCCTTTGACCATTCATATACTTCCTTGCTAATACCGTCAAATTCCCACAGCATAATCAACTGAGGCTTATGGAACTGGCATATACATTTGATTGGCACATGTCCTGAGATTGTACCGAACAGTGCTATCGTTTGATTTTCATTGCTAACGCATTTCATATTGCAAAGTTAAGCATTTTCTGCGACATTGGGTGTCTTTTCCCACATAATATTGTAGGCATAACTTTGCGGTGTAAACAAACATCGCATCATGTCAAAGACAGCATATAACATCTCCCTCAAAGGCTACGTCGACGGTGCCGACTTCGACCGCAAGGCCATTGACTCCATACTCGCCAACAGGTCGGGCAAATGTTGATTATGTGTGGTGGGTGCATCGTGGAGCCTTAGCCAACGGCAGTTTAATCGAGGGATATTCGACTTTGGAGAAATATCCAACATAGCAAGGTTGTTTTGGCGAACCTTCGTTCACCGAGCCCTTCGGGGTTGGTGGGACGCCGGTCCCTCAAAACCTTTTCGGGGACCGAAAAGACACCTTGCTATGTTCATGTGAACATTCTCCATACTATGAAACGGGAGGTTATGCTGTTAATGATGCCCGGTTATCATTAAAAGGTGTACTTTTGGTGTACTAACCACTCTGTTCACGGCTGCAAGTGGCTTGCTGCTCTGTTCTGCTTACCTAAATTTACAAAAAATCCGGCGCAATTCCTAACGATGAAAGAAAAAATCAGGAACAGTGTGATGAAAAATTGACGCTCCGGCGCAGGTCTGGCAAGATGAGCCAGACAACCCGAAAATTTTTTGTTAAAAATTCAGCCGAGTTTTCACGGCATATCCCGGTAAATCCGGACATAGACGGACAATCCTCTAATTGGCAGCAATTTTGCTCTTTTGGGGACTTGACAAATCGCTAAATATTTTGTTTCTTTGTGTAGAGGTTGGTTCGCAGGATAGCCTTCACGGAAGTCAATTTCCTTTCTATATTATGCACTGTCCGCCTGAACTGCTGTCACGCTTCCCGGCCTCACAGGAATTTTCCAAACCATACGGCAACGATGCTGCCTATCGGTCTGACAAACGCCCTTCCGAACAATCTAATTGATTGATTATGTATAGAGATTTGTTCCTGAACGGCAATGTTCCGACCTTTATATAAAGCGAAGTTGCCCCGTGGCAAAGAATGTTTCCACCAATCTACCTACCTATGGCTATATGGCCCTATGGCTACATAGCCGGGAGAGTACTACCACTATTTATCCACAATTAAACCCGTTTACAAATGACTGACAAAATCCCAACCCCAAGCACAGATTAGTCGCCCCGTTGCCGCAACGGGAGAAAGCCCGGTTTCCCGTGTCAGGATATACGCTGACGGCAATTCCAACGTTCTATAAGAGTACAGTCAAGATTTCCCAACCTAATTGAGATTTCGTGATTAGGTGTGTATTTTTCGTATTTAGGCTTTGAATTACGAAATGTCGGGATTTTATTAGTAATTTTGCACTTATGGAATCTGTTGGCTCTCACATAAGTAAGCATTGCATGGCAATTAGTTTGCTATGCACGTTTTTCATCACATATCCAAATGTGATGTGGATTCCATGGAATATATCGAATCTGAACGGTGCGGATGAATTGCAATTTTGGGCAACTTTCTGTTTCCGTTGCATATTCTTTTTCATAATGTTCTTTTTCCAAATCAAAATGAATCTAAGTTATTTATCTGCCAATAACTTTGTTCTCAGGTTCGGAAAAAATTTTATCTTTACCATAGTTGCTGCTTGCATTTTCATTGTAATTTCAACTATTATCCCGATATTGGGCATCCAGTCAGGTACAGTTGGCAAGCATCTGACCTTTCAGTTTTTAGTGGTATGCCTACTATGTACGTTTGTCGGTTATATTACTGAGATGAATAATGTACGCAATCTTAAGGAACAGGAAATAGAGCGGCTCAAGGTTGAAAATCTTAAAAGCAGATGCAATGCGCTATCAAACCAAATAAATCCTCATTTTTTCTTTAATTCTCTAAATGGTATATCTTCATTAGTTCAACATGGCGATGAAGAAGTGACATTAGAATATATCGGACGCCTTTCGGATATATTCCGTTACACTTTGCAAAGTGATCGTAAACAACTTGTGGAACTTGATGAAGAAATTAGTTTCGTAAAATCATTTGCTTATGTTATGGAAGTCAGGTTCAGAGGTAAACTGGATTTTAAGATTGAAATTCCCGATAATCAAATTGGCACGAAACTACCTGTACTTTCCTTATTGCCTCTATTAGAAAATGTTACCGTCCACAACCGTATAGACACCGACCATAGAATGACAGTTAAAATCACGATGAACAACAATGTATTGGTTGTAGAAAACAATGTATTTCCAAAACACACTGTACCAGACAGCAACGGGACTGGACTCGATAATCTCAATAAGCGTTTTCAACTTATGACCGGGAACAGTATCAAGATAGAAAGCGACCAAGAATTTTTCAGAGTTTATTTACCTTTGATTAACGTATGATTATGAGAGTATTGATTGTAGAAGATGAAACTACTGCCGCCGATAACCTGACATATCTTCTTAGGAAAGTTGATGCTTCCATAGAAATTGTTGGTTATGCTGAGAGTGTGGAGCAGTCCGTAACCATTCTTGCGGGACATCCGCAGATAGATTTGATATTTATGGATATTCATCTGTCCGACGGCTCTGCATTTTCAATCTTTGACAAGATTTATGTTGATATACCGATTGTGTTTACTACGGCATACGACCAATATGCGCTCGACGCTTTCAAAGTGAACAGCATAGACTATTTGTTGAAACCCGTAAAGCTGGATGATCTGAAACGAGCGATTGAAAAATATCGACGTCTTACACCCGTGGAATTGTTATCATATATCACATCTCTATCTTCCTTGTCAACCGGCAAACATTACCCCAGTCGCAATATGATACCTCTGCGTGACAAATTTATTCCAATTCCGGTAAGTGAGATATGTTATATCTACTCCATAAATCGCCAGACTGAGATAGTCTTGACAGATTCACGGAAATTCTCTGTAAACAGGTCTTTGGATCAATTACAATCATCTCTTGATCCGGCAAGGTTCAGACGTGCCAATAAGCAATTCATAATATCAAAGGATGCAATCAAGGAACTTGTGGCGTGGTTTGACAGCCGTATTGCAGTAAGGATGAACATTGAAACTCCGGAGGAAATTTTCGTGAGCAAGAATAGTGCGTCAGAGTTCAAGCGATGGCTTACTGATTGAGTTGATTTCGGCTTCAGCATTGATTTTTTCGTGATGATACTTCTTTAGGTATAGGCTATTATCCTGACTATTATTTTTGCAGGTAAAAATACCTGCAATGAATATAAAGACTTTTATCAACCGTCCGGTACTCGCTTGTGTCCTCTCGGTTTTCATCCTGATTTTAGGCGTAATAGGATTATTGCGTTTGCCAATGGAGCAATTCCCTGAGATTGCTCCTCCCACAGTACGGGTGTTAGCCACATACACCGGAGCAAACGCCACTACCCTGCAACGCTCCGTTATCGCTCCTCTTGAAGAAGCGATAAACGGGGTTGAAGGTATAAACTATATGACCTCTACGGCTAACAACAATGGACAAGCAACAGTAACTGTATATTTCCGACAAGGTACAGACCCGGACATGGCGGCGGTAAATGTGCAGAACCGTATATCACAGGCACAGGGATTGCTTCCGGCAGAGGTAATACAATCAGGAGTTACAGTAAGAAAAAGTCAGAACAGCACCGCCAAAATCATAGCTCTATACAGTCCCGACAACCGCTATGACCAGAAATTTATCTATAATTATTTCAAAATCAACATTGAACCCCGTCTTGCAAGAATACCGGGTGTCGGGGATATTACAATCTGGGGGGCTGATTATTCATTGAGAATATGGCTTGACCCAGCCAAAATGGCGGTACATGGACTTGTGCCCTCAGATATTGAAGCAGTAATGGCTGAACAAAACATAGAAATACCGACAGGCACATTGGGTGCGGACGGTAACAACACTTTTCAATATACCCTGAATTACAGAGGACGGTATGAAAAAGAGGATGAATTCGGGCAAATGGTAATAAGATCAACGCCCGATGGTGGCATACTCAGATTGGCGGATGTCGCTGACATAGAACTTGGACAGCAGAATTATTCGGTCATTACAGAGTTGTCAGGACATCCGGGGTCAAACTGCATGATTTCACAAATGCCTGGCAGTAATGCCAATGAGGTTGTCGAACTTATTGATGCGGTAGTTGATGAAGCACAAAAGGACTTACCGGATGGACTTATATTGACTGACCTGATGAGTGTCAAAAGCTTTATGGACGCTTCTATTGACAATGTAATGAAGACATTGTTTGAAGCTATTGTTCTTGTTGTATTAGTTATATTGTTATTTCTTCAAAATCTACGTTCATCAGTAATTCCAACAATAGCTATACTGGTTTCTCTCATAGGAACTTTAGCATTCCTCTATTTTGCCGGTTTTTCGCTTAATATGCTGACTCTATTCGCATTGGTTTTGGTAATTGGTACGGTAGTAGATGATGCTATTGTGGTAGTTGAGGCGGTGCAGGCACAATTTGATGAAGGTAATACCAATCCTCTTTCTGCGACTATAAAGGCGATGAATGGAATCACCCGACCGTTAACAACCACCTCACTTGTTTTCATGGCTGTCTTTATTCCCGTTTGTTTTGTAGAAGGAGCTATCGGCACATTTTATCGTCAGTTTGGCTTGACTATGGCAGTAGCGGTGCTTATCTCAACATTCAACGCCATGACATTAAGTCCCGCTCTATGTGCATTGATAATGCGACCTTCCACTTCTTCCAATCGTTTTGCACGAGCGTTCAATGCCTCATTCAGAGCAATGGGTGCTAAATATGGTCTGGTGTTGAATATGCTATTGAAACATAGATGGTTTGTCGTTGCTGCTGTCTTTATCGCAACAACAGTCTTTGGCTTTCTTATCACAAATACCAAGACCGGATTTGTCCCGGATGAAGACACCGGAACTGTTGTCATTGATGTTCAGGCAGCACCCGGCACTGCACAGTCAAGGACTGCTGAGATTATGAACGAGATTGAGAAATGTATCGCTGATATTCCTCAAATACAGATTTACTCAAAATCCGTTGGCTCCGGTATGCTCGGAGGTCAGGGAGCATCTAACGGATCATTTATAATAAGACTTAAACCGTGGGAGCAACGAAAAGACAAGGGTGATGACAATAAATCGGTTATTGCAGAATTTTATCGTAGGTTATCACATATAACGGATGCCAAGATAATGTCATTCGCCCAACCTATTATAGCCGGTTATGGTGTTACCAATGGATTTGAGGTACATATACAGGATATTGCGGATAAAGGAGTGAAAGAACTTGAAAGTGTGACAAATAAATTTATACAGGAGCTTATGACGCGTCCTGAAATTGCACGGGCACAGACAAATTTTAATTCAAATTACCCACAATACCGCATTGAGGTTGACGCTGCCAAGTGCAAGCGCAATGGTGTTTCGCCTGTGGAACTTTTACAGACACTCGGCGCGTATGTCGGAGGTTCGTATTCATCAAATATAAACCGTTTTTCAAAACTCTATCGTGTGATGTTGCAAGCTCCGGCAGATGCCCGTGTCAACGAAGAATCACTCCGGAATATCTTTGTGCGTAATTCCGATGGCGATATGACGCCTATAAGCAACTATATTACGATGACACGGATTTATGGAGCGGAATCTCTAACCCGCTTCAATCTGTTCAGCAGCATTGCTGTGAACGGTACTCCGGCAACCGGATACAGTTCGGGACAGGCAATCGCTGCAATCAAAGAGGTTGCAGCGGAAACACTCCCGGCGGGATATAGCTTTGAATTTGGTGGGATGACAAGGGAAGAAGATACCACGGGTAACAGTTCCACATGGATTTTTGCTATATGTATATTGTTTATCTATCTTATTCTCGCGGCACTATACGAAAGTCTGTTAATACCTTTTGCTGTAATGCTTTCAGTGCCGTTTGGGCTGGCGGGTAGTTTCTTGTTGGCATGGTCTTTCAGATTGGAGAACAACATATATATGCAGACCGGTGTAATTATGTTGATAGGGCTTTTGTCAAAAACCGCGATACTGTTGACAGAATACGCTGTTGATGCCATGCGCAAAGATGGGCTTGACATTGTTTCCGAAGCAAGACAGGCTGCAAAAGTCAGGCTGCGTCCAATCATAATGACATCTGCCACAATGATATTGGGTCTGATACCAATGCTATTCGCAACCGGAGTCGGCTCAAATGGATCAAAATCATTGGCGATTGGAGTTATTGGAGGCATGATTTTCGGTACGATAGCCTTGCTTGTGATCACTCCGACCTTGTTTGTACCACTTTGTAGATTGCAGAAGAAACTTGAACGAAAATAATAACGGTATTGCCAGATAATGATTCAACAATTTGGCAATTATCAATCATAATCATTATAAATCAATAAGATGAACAAGATTCTTGTTTTGGATGCCTCTGCATCCGATTGTAGGGTCATGTCCAGCCTGTTGTCAAGGGCAGGATATGACCCTCTCGGCGTAGATAGCATCGAAGCCCGAAAAGTTGAGGTGGCAAAGCTGCCTCCCGGTGCTGTTATCGTCACGGCAATGCGTTTGCCCGACGGAACTGCAAAAGAGTTTATTAACTGGCTGAAAACAGAGGAATACAAATTCCCGGTTATAGCCATAGTGGATAACCTTGGCAACATGGATGCCATTGATGTGATGCGTGGTGGTGGCGCGACGGATATAATCCAACGACCCGGCATTGACAAGCAACTGGTGGAAACTGTCGGCCAATATGCCCGACCGGAACACATTGTGCTGACACTCGACAACCAACTTCTGCCACGCAAAAGCGAGGCATGGCAGATGATTGAGGAGAAGATAAAAGCCATCTCCGCGACCAACGCCAACGCAATCATATTCGGAGAGTGCGGTTCGGGTAAGGAGCAGGTGGCACACCAAATCTACCTCAACAGCTCGCGTGAGCAAAAACCGATAACTGTGGTTGATGCCGGAGGAGCCGCTCTTGTCGGCAGACACAATCCCGAAAACGAGCGCAGTGAAATCTATAACCGCATAGAGGGATATTTCCAAAAGTCAGCCGGAGGCACAATCATAATCAAGAATGTGCATTTGCTGACATTTGAGAAACAATCAGTTCTTCTGCACATCCTCGAAACCGAACATCCCGATGTCCGAGTGATCTGCACCGCAGAACCGGAGCTATTGAAGATGGTAACGGAAAAGACATTCCGTCCCAACCTGTTCTTCATACTCCGACAGTCAGACATCGCTGTACCGTCGTTGAAAGAAACGACCGAGGACATCCCCGCGATCGCCGACTTCTTCCTCAAACGCTATGCCGCCCAGACAGGCAAGCCGCGAAAGCACCTCGACGCATCGGCAATCAAGGCGTTGAAACTCTATCCGTGGCCCGGCAACGTGCGCGAGTTGAAAGACATCATTCTTTTCGCCGCCTTCCATGCCAAAGGCGATACCATCTCCGAAGACGACATCGTGTTCAACCTCTCCGACACTTCAATGACCTATGATTTGAGTTTGCGCAATCCTCAAAGAGAGCGAGACCAAATCCTTGAAGCGTACCAACGTGGTGGCAACTGGAAACAAGCGGCGAAGCTACTTAATATCACTGAGAAAACGCTGATAAGTCTTCGCAAAAAGTACGGGATTGACAGCAACGGTGAGATACTGTCTTGACTACCTCGCTAAAAATTAGTACCTTTGCATCGTAAATCGCAAAGATTGTGATTGGAGAGCCAATCACACTGACATAACACATATCATAACACCGCATTTTGTATTCAGTGAGAATCTGGTAAATTAACACTGAAGGAAACAGATGCGTGATGCTTATGCTATGCGTCTGCATAGCGTGCATCTATTCAATTTTCTCCAAGGCAGTCCAGAGCCGACAATGAGATTGAAGGGTGTGCGCTTTTTTTTGCGCCTTTATCAAATCGAATTACACACCCGTAACTGTGTTTTCAAACCATTTTTGATCCATTTCATTGGCAAGTTTGACAATCTCACGGTTCAGTTTCACAAGCTCGATGGTAATCTTCTCCAGTTTGTAGAGAGCAGCCATCGCTTTCTTTTCAGTGAAATTCTCACGGAGCGTCTTTACCACTGTGTCATATTCAACTCCGATAGTGCGGTAATGGGAATTGAACGCCGACAGTTGGTCGATGAAAATCCGAGTGTTCTCATCAACGATGAACACCTTGAAAGGCTTGTTCAAAAGTACATTCTTGATGAAAGCGGCCTTGTTCGTGGCTCCTGATTTTTCATACAGTGATAGGAAAACACTGTTTTCGGCCGCATCAAACCGCACTACATAGCGGTATGATGCCGGATTGACTTTGGGTGGTCGTCCGCCCGAATTAAACTTTTGTTTCATAAATATGGATAGAATTAGTGGTGGTTGGTAATCGGCTTGCCGCTTGTGCAACAAGAAACTGCCAACCGCAGGTTTTATCTTGGCGGTTACGACTTTGGAGTAACCGCTGGCTCCATGCACATGGCAAGGGTTTTGGGGCACTATCTCAGTTATGAGTGCCCCGGAACATACCTTGCAATGTTAGTTTGAACATCCTGAACTGATAATCGGAGTGTTACTGTCGGAAGATGCTTTGAAAAGGTGTACTTATGATGTACTAACTATATTCATTTGAGTGGATATACCTTTGCATTTCCTTGACTCTATAACAATCGTAAAAGGCGTTTCGGATTTTCAAAAAACAAAAGTTGGGTAATATTGAGTAATCGGTGTGTAACCGTGGGAAATCGCTGGTAATCAATAATCTTTTTGCATACAATCGTCGTTTTACTTGCACAGAGGCTGAGATGCCAATGCCGATACCGAATGATGAAATCTACATAGATACAGACATTCATATATTCATACATTCGTATCCACATATATACATCTATACCTCTGCATCTACATGCTTACATCTGTATATACATATATACATACGTACATACGGAGATACATTTGTAGGTATGGCGATACATAGATAGAAACATACGTACATAAATATGTGTATGGATATGAACGTATTTATCTACCGGTGTACGAATATACATACTCCAATCACGGAGTTTTCAGACCCGGACATGGTTATCAAGCCGGGCGATACTTATGGCGAAACTGCGCCACCATATAAATTCACAATTTCAATTTTTACAATCTATGGACTACGTCGTAATTGAACGCATCGCTTTTGATGCAATTCTGGCGCAGATAGACGAATGTGCCGGAGCTGTCAGGATACTGCTGAAAATGGTTACACCCCGCAGTCTTGACGACTGGGTTGACAACACCGTTGCCAAATCAATGCTGAAGCTGGGCACACGGTCATTGCAGACCATGCGCGCGTCAGGTAAAATCGGATATTCCATTGTCGATGGCAAGGTGTTCTATCCGGTGAAAGAGATTGACCGTGTGCTGACCCAATCATATAAGAAAGATGGCTGACAATATGCACATCCTTACCGGCGAAGAAATAGCCGGAATCATGGCTGCTCTTTCCAATGTCCGTAACGGTATCAAACGGTTGTCAGACGAAACGAAGCCCGGCCAACGCTATCTAACCGACACCCAACTGGCACAAGAATTAAGTTTAAGCAAACGCACACTTGCCAACTATCGGGCAAAAGGAGAGTTCGGCTATTACAATCTACCCGGCAAAATTCTCTATTCTGAATCCGAGATTGATGAGTTCCTTAAACGTAACTATCTGCCACCTTTCCGATGAACAGACAATGCCCCGACGATTTCAAATTTCGTCGGGGCATTGTCATATATTGTTGTCATTTCATCGTTGAGAACCGAACTTGGCGGCAAGTCCACCCATCTGCTCGGCGATTGATTTGTCCACGACTTTCGCGTAGATTTTTGTTGTCTTTATATCGGAGTGCCCGAGCATACGGGCAATAATTTCCATTGACACGCCATTGGCGAGTGCAAGGCAGGCGAAGCTGTGACGGGCGATATGGGTGGTAAGTGCTTTCTTGATACCGCAGCAATCGGCAATTTCGGTCATGTACGAGTTCATGCGCTGGTTTGACAGCACAGGAAGCACCACACCTTTTGCTACGCAGGTCGGGTGTTCACGATATTTGTCAGCTATTGCCCGTGCCGATTCAAGATAGGGGATGCTGCACATGTTCTTCGTTTTCTGACGAGCTTTGTGTATCCAGTAGTTGCCCTCGTCGTCAACCGAGATATGCTCCGGTCGGAGGGCGGCGACATCGGAAAAGGCAAATCCGGTCAACGAACAGAATACAAAGATGTCGCGTACCACATTGAGCCTCTCCACCTCAAAATCCTTTTTCATAAGAGTGGTAAGCTCCTTCTCCGAAAGAAATTCGCGGGTGGTTGCCTTTGCCGAGAACTTGATACCCTGAAAGGGATTTACTTCCATCCAGTTGTTGTCGAGCGCGAGGCGCACGATTTTCTTCAGGTTCTTGCAGTATTTGTTCGCGGTATTCTGCTCGGCTTTCTTGTCAACCTTGAGGAAGATGTGGAAGTTGCGCACAAACTCGTTGTCGATGGCACGGAACGGCATATCCTCGACATTGTAATTCTTCTTCATGTACTCGCCGAGATAACGCTCGGTGCGTTCATAGCGCAGGACAGTATCCCAGCACCACATCGCCGATTTCAAGCAACTGGCGATACTTGGCGTTCTCCTGCCGGAATACCTCGCGCAACATCTTGGGTTGCTCCGTGCGCCCTTGATAGGCGTTCATCACGGTCTGAGGATTGACAGGTTTGCACTCGTCAATCAACTGTTGGGGTATGCGGTAGATCCGTGTGAGGGTGGTGTCGAGGTAGTCATTGAGTTCGATTGAGAGCCTGTCGCGTCCGGTGGAACGTTGCTTCTTCTCGTTCCATAATTTTGGATTCACACCACGTTTCAGTGATGTCTCAAGGAAACGGCCGTCGATGGTGATGCGCATATACACCGGCGCATCCCCGTTTTTCAGTAGCTTCTTTCTCTTGATGAAGAAAAGAACGCTGAAAGTCGATTTTCTCTGTTGCATGTCAAATAAACATTTTAGGTTTAACTTCGGTTTACTGACAAGAGAAGAAAAATCAGTGTGCAACTTTGCGAATGTCAGATATTTGCCGGAAAATCGTTGGACATGGATTCATCAAAATCAAGTCCAACGGATAGTCCAATGCGAAGTGCCTCGTTTTGCCGGATTTTGCGCCGTTGACTAAAAATCAAAAGTCCCGAAAATCGTTGATTTTCAGGACTTTTCCGCGTTTTGCGTTTCGTTTTTGTGATCCGCCTGGGGTTGGCGAATCTTATGCTTTGCATTGATAATCAAGTTGTTGGCATTGCTCTTCCTGTGGTGTACACGTTACGCACACGACAGTGTTTCAATGTTCTTCGGCATTTTTCATCCGATAGTGCAAATTTAATCATTTTCCGCGATGTACACGCTATCTTAAATGTTAAAGTTTCTGCAATCGGAATCAACATATTAGCATTTATGCTACGGTCAAATCTCAATTATCTTGTCTCTCTTAAAACCTCCGTGCTCGTTTGAGAATACATAGCCAAGTTGGTTGCTGACGCATTTCACGCCTCCAATCTGCCGGTCAATGTTGCGGTGGGAATGTCCGTAAATCCAAGAGTCGATAGGCAGAGATTCCATCAGAGCGTTCAAGTCGGATGTGAAGGCTCCGTTGATAAGGCTTCCTTTGAACTCCTCCGCCATAAGGTCGAATGACGGAACATGATGGGTGACGACAATCTTTGTTCGGGCGTTGCTATGTTCAACACTCTTTCTGATAAACTCCACGCATTTGGTGTGCTCATCATTGAACCTGTTCCATGAGAGTCTATGGTCGCCATCCCGAATCGCTCTGAAATCAGCAACTCCATGTTCCGTAAAATAAGCCTCTGAGGGTGGGATATGCGCCCAAAGTGTTGATGCTATCAAGTCGGTTTCACCGTCAAGTGAAATAACGGAGTTATAATAAGCCTTGACATTTTCGCGTATATCCAATGTCCAGCCCTCGCATAGTTCATTTATATCAAAACTGCGGTACAGTTCATGATTGCCGGGGATAACGATAGTCCGATTGAAGTTGCGACTGCACCAATCCCAGAATGGATGGTCGGAATATAGTTCAGTGCCGAGATAGGCAATATCTCCGGCAAGCACAAGAATATCGCCTGTCGGGATTATCGGATTTTCAAGAAACCAATCGACATTTTCCTTGAATTCCAGATGCAGGTCGGAAGCGTACTGGATTTTCATCATTCAGCAGCAATGTAGAATGTAGGCAATGTTTCAAGATACAGACGTAGAGTTTCCTCATTGGCACGCATCGCATCACTCAGTGACTGATTGGGCAAAGATGCTAACAGTTGCTCTGAAAATTCATTGACGGTATCAATCACTTCCTGATTCACCTCTGTATTTTCTCCCGGTACCATAGTGGCAACGAGTTTAAGCACATCATTACGATGTTTCAGAATATCTTTGGTGTTGACATGATGCCCGCTTTCTTTTTCTGCAAGCAGATTCAGATAGGCACGGGCTTTCAATGCGGCCAACGCCACGGGAGAGGCATACCTCAATCCATTGCTCACAAATGAATTGTTGACAGTCAATCGGTAATATGGCTCATCAAGAATGATAGCGGACAGACTCGAAACCTCGCCGTCAATTGGCAATGGTTCGATATGTGCCGCGTTTGTGAATATTTCGTTGTGCCGTGATAACAGCTCTATTTTCACCGGATAACCAACGGCACCATTGTCAAAGCTATACAGCACATACTTCGGTGTGTCGTCATCATTCTTTCTTACTCCCGGTCTGTAACCTCCGGCAGCTATGAATTGCCAGAAGGCATTGGCAAAATATGAGGTCATATTCTCGACAATGATAATAATGTCAATATCGAGTGTCGGACGCGGACGCATTGCTGTTCCGGCCAAGACTTCATCGCAGGCTGTACCTCCGATAATCACAAAGTTGTCAGAGAAATCGGCAAACGCCTCCCTGAATTTTTCAAGTCCTCCTACCATTTTATGTCATTCATCATTATTTCAATTTCTTTTTCAACCCGCGGGTCATTGTCATCTTTCAATGTCAGATACAATGACAGTTTATCCACATAGCCGGAAGTGCCTAATGGCGGATATTTCCATATCTCGATGCGCTGGATGTCCTCAAAAGAGTGTAATTCGGGTATGGAAGATTTATGTTCACGCACCCACTCCACAGTCAAAACTCTTGTCGGGACATCCTCCGGTGCAAGCATTGAGTAATGCGACAGGGCTGAGATTCCACCAATATTTCCTTCGGGAAATACATCTGGTGTGTATTCTATGCTTTTGATTGGATCAATCAGATTGGTTGACGCTTTATCCCAGAGTTCTTTCCCTGACAGTTCAAACAAAAGTTTCTTATTTCTGCTTCCTTCCAGACGAACCAATCCCAATGCTTCAAGTTGCTTTATGGATTTGGCGATTGTCTTATATTTATAAGGTACTTTATCCTCCAACTCTTTAAGCGACAAACCGTCAAGGCTCTCGATCTGTAGATGATAAAAAAGAATATATTGTGTTGACGGATAAAACAATTCTTTAATCTCACTTTTTGTTGACAGCCTGTTGATAATCAAGGTAGGCACAAATGCAAATTTATCGGCTACGATAAAATACACTCCTTGCTCCACTAATCGGTCACGCTCATAAGTCAATAGATTGTCAAAGTAAAATACAGCCGGAATATGCTTGACGCTTTCAATTCTTTCCGAAATCTTACGACGCTGCACATTGGTGTAATCTACTTCACCTTTGGCCACAAGCAAAAGCATAACCTGCCCATTGAACTCAAACTGCATCATATTGAAATTTGCAATGAGTTCAAGCCACAGACCTTTTTGGTCTTGAATGGATAGCTCTTTAAGCACTATCCGCTGTCCGGCGATTGTCACCTCTTTCATGTTCTCCAGATATTTTGCATCATTCTCCAATACGCGGAGAATAATGCAAAATTACGGAGAATAATCGGATTTTACAAATATATCAGGATTCAATTTATTTACAAGGACGCATTTTGCCATCAATATAGCAATCAAAACTCCACAATGCGAAAGAATGTGACGGCCTTAGTGCATTACGGCAAGCCTCCATTTCCTGATGCAGTCACATACATTCGCCTTTACGGGAGTGTCGCTTTTCAAATTTCATATACCGAGAAACACTTACCGAGAAACACTTCGACTGATTTTTAGAAAAAACATTTCCGTATGTCGGTCATTCTG
>ERZ777011.2112-NODE-2112-length-17249-cov-3.065837_pt1 | contig 17249 bp, 32 predicted proteins | sample MGYA00374964_ERZ777011 | MGnify/ENA primary metagenome ERZ777011 (study PRJEB29310, sample SAMD00008975) | mouse gut metagenome | study: EMG produced TPA metagenomics assembly of the Metagenome analysis of fecal microbiota from mouse which was promoted...
TTTTTCCGAATGCAACGCAACTAATAAAATCAGCACTCTGCTCCCCTTCTCCGCCCGATCTTTTCTTCCTATCTACTGCCAGCGTATATCTTGCAATAGCCATCGGTTCAGCCGCCTGTGAATATCGTACTTCTGGGTCTCTTGTCAGACGACCCATCAGAATAACCTTATTCATTTGAAACCTCCGTTTCTCTCAAATATTGGCGAAACATCATCTACAAACCATACTTCTTATCTTTACTCAACTGCAACTCTAAATCCTACCTCCATATTGCTTTAATCATCTTAACCACCGCTTTTGAGAACTTAATTGCGTACTTCATGCCTCATTCCCCCCTTTCTGAAGCTGTGCCGGAAATTCTTGAATCAACGGCTCTTTCCAGATATCTTCCAAACTAGACTTCATAAAAATAGGGATACCATACTTCCGGCACTCTCTAACCAGATTTTCAATCCAGCTTCTATCAGGAACAACCCTGCCCTTCCGATTTCCAGTCTCAGCACCGACTATAACCCATTCTGGTTTTGCCGCATCTACATTCATAGCGCCAAGATTCTCCAGTATCGGCTCTACACTCAGGAACCAGTGGAACTTCTTTTTCTCAAACCACGTATAGGTATCTGTCAACTTTGTAACGCTACATCCAAACCAGAAGTTGTCAGCCCACGGCAATCTTCTTTCTCTTTCCAGTTCTATATACCGCCTCGGATATTTTGTCAGAAACAAATAATTATGCTGTGGTGCTTTCTCACAAGCCTTAAATACTTCCTCAATCCAACTATCCGGCACCCATGAGCCAAACAAATCAGCCATAGAGCATACGAAAATATTTCTGCCTTTCTTGCTTATGTAGTCGTTTAGGCGGTAGCGGTGGAATGTGGGTATAAAATCGTATGGATAAGGAGCTTTCTGCCACTTTCCAGAAAATATGGTCTGCCCATCTCTAAATACTTTCAGTGGTTCATATAACTCCCTTACATCGCTTTCATTTTTTAGGATTTCATCATGGTGTATATCTCCGTCAGAATCATTCCAACCGCCAAATCTCTTTGCAATACCTCTTGCATAGCAGTATTCGCAGCCATGCAAGCACCCTGTTACCGGATTCCATGTGCTGTCACACCAATCTATTTTTGTTCTGTCCATGGCTACCCCCTTCTCTTTATTTACACTCAAGCTATTTCCAATGTTCCGCCGTCTCTCCTGTATCTGTAAACTGATGTACTAAGAACTTCTTCCGGGCTCACATACTGCTCATTTGTGGCTATAACCGTGTTTCTGAAATATTCTATATCATCATTTTCACCTGCCGAAATTACCAACACTTCATTAATTGATGATGGAAAAACAATCAGATCAGACTGCAACTTTTGAGCCAGCTCCCCTAAAACTTCCGGTTCTGCTAATACTGACGCGCCATATTGCTTCCTTCTGTTCGAGATTATATAGATCAGCGGATACTCTATTCCCTCAAACGAGGTCTCACACATGCCGCATTTCTCACATACACTCTTTATTAGTGAATCCATCGTATCTATACAATATGGATTCTGCTGCTTTACATATTGTTTTGCTGCCATATCCAGTTCCTGAAGCGAAATATCCCATTTCTTGGCGGCGCCGTTCGTAACAACCAAACTCATCATATTGTCATCGTTCAATTCAATCACATATCTGTATATGATCGCTATGTCCAGAAGTCCCTTGTGCGGCGCATTTTTCAACAGTTCCACGTTCCGCTCCCTTGATACCGCCTGCGGCATGATCTTTCGGAGTATCTGCTCCTTTGCCATGTTGTTTGCATCAACTTTCGGGGCCTTTTCATGATTCTCTATGTACGTGTTGAAAATTTCATCAACCATCTCTTTCACAAACATCTCTGTCGTCTTTGCTTCAAGTTCATCTAATATATCTTTGAAGTAGATGATCACCCCTATGTTCTCAGGCTGCTGCCGGATCACGACTCCTTCCTGAATCTGGTTGTTTGTCTTGGTAGACCGATGCAGATCCACCTCATAACCATCTCCAAACCGTTTCCTTAATGCCTCCAAAATTTCTGTTTCGTATTTCATTTCATACTCCTTCCTATCGCTCTTCCGACATATACTTTTCCTGTTCTAAACTTAATAGTCATCTTCTATCTGCTCGTCTGCCTCCGTATAATACTCGCCGTCATACCCCCTTTCCATCAATTTAATGTAACAATCATTGCAAACCCGTCTCATCGATATTCCGTGACAATCCTTCGTAAAAGTCATGTCCATTTTTGCAACTTTCTTTTCGCACTCAGGACAAATCCTTGCTTCAACCCCAAACTCTCCGCCATTCTGATGGTGCTTCTCTATCTCGTTCCACTCATATTCGTAAAACTGTGACTCTGTTCCGTCGCTATAGAGAAAGAAACACCCAATACTATCAAGATAATGCTTTTCGTGAGCCTCTTTGACCTCTTCCCACGACAGCTTCAATATTCCATCCCATTCGTACCCCATTTCACGCCTCCTGTAATCTTTTCTCAGGACTGAAATTCTTCCCGTCCTGTCGCCCCAAATAGTATGCAGATTTGGATATATTATCTGCAGCCTTAGATTCAAACGACTTATGAGCAAGATGTGACGATGCCTCTTCAACCTCTTTAGGCATTACCATCACCAATCCCCACTCCTGATGTTCCTGCTTCTGCGTATAGAATACGCTTTTAATTCCTCTGGTAAATCCGAATCCATAGCTGTCAAGCATAGTCTTTATATAGTCACCAGAATAACCGTAATCATTCATTTCCTTCTTAAGTTTCTTTTCTCCCGCAAGAATGCAATCAACCGCATACTTAAATATTGCAATGCAGATTTCTATATCATCTTCAAGACCTATAAATCCGATTCTCTGTGTCTGTTCTCCCCACCTATGATTGCGATATGCCTTGCAACAATAGTTCTCACCGATAATGGCGGACAATTCAACGACCCACGGATTTCTGCGTTTGCTACAGGTTATATCCGTCATGACGTTCTTTACTTCCTGCTTTTCAACATCTACGATATCCAGTTCTGAAATCTTATGTTCTGCCATCAACTGCTTCGCTTTCAGCAATGCTGCTTTTGCTTCATGCTCATTCGAGCTTTCCGCCAACGCCAACAACTTTCTGATTTTCTCTTTGTAATCCTGTTCCGCCATGTCTTTTCCTCCTTAAAAAACTGCATTTTCCCATACTTTCAGTGAAATTTCCCCTGCTTTACAAAGGGAATCAGTGTAGCAGGACCATTCAAACCTCTGTTCCTACTATTTGGTAACTTCTATATCTTATATTTCTCTAATACTTTCAATGGTGATTGTTCTCTCCGTTCCGCCAAGTCTGATGATATATTCAGCATCCGTTTCCTTGCTTGCACAAGATATATATTCTGTAGTTGCTTCGTATATTTCAAAATTTCTTTCTTCAATTTCTTCAGTTAAATCCTCCAATCTTCCGTACCAATCATTCTTTAATTCCTCAAGTTTTAATATCTCGTTCATGTTTTCCTCCGTTCTTACTATATGGTATGTTTTATCTTGACTTCATCTTATCGTTCCCACATCTAGTGTCAAACGGTTTTTTGATTTTTATTTTTAATCCATGCCATCATAGAAATTTTCAGATATTTCGATAGCCTCTTCTGGCAAATCATGAATGGCTCTCGCTATCTTCATCTTTGTTTCCTTACATGGGAAATATCCATATCTTGCGTATCGTATCATCCGTTCAAACGTACTCATTGGGTACGGAATTTGATCGTCAATAACAAGCCTATGAAGGTGCAGATGTTCAAAAAACTTATCATCCATCAGAACCATGTACTCAATATGTGTGTTCGAAGACTTCCGCTCTTTTTCCATGCCAAATGCTTCTGCTTCAAAATCCCATGGATCTATGTCTTCAATAGGACCATCCAACACTTCTTCCTTGAAATACGCAAACTTCGTTATTGTAAAATCAAAATGGCTTATAATCTCCTCCGGTTTCCCGAATATCTTGCAGCACAATTCGAGGGTGATTCCTCTATCTTTGTGCTTATATGCTTTTACATTGTCATTTTGGTATAAGAATGTGTATTTTTCTTCCCTCACATCATATCCATTGTAGCCGGAGGTCATGCTATCAAACCATTGAACGGCTTCGTCGAAATCCGCTCTGCTTTCAAAAAAAATGTCCAAATCCTTCACTTCTTCTTTCTGGAATATATTCTTGAAGCATCCTCCGCAGATGAATCCCTTATGCCCAATCATGAATTCATCCAGCCATCCAAGCATCCAAAAATTCCCTCTGTCCTGCTTTATAAGAGCCACTCTTCATCCCACCTTTCCCAACACTTCTCCTTATATTCTCCGTTCCATGCTTTCTATGTACTGATTTCTTCTGTATATCATAACTGCATCCGTCAGCTGCCTCCCATTTACTACATTGAGAGCCATCAGCTCAGTCAATCCGAAACGCTCTTGAAGCTCAATCCTTAATTTTCGCCTCTCTCCAATGTCCTGCATACTATTATCAGGGAGACTTGTCGCTTTGTTTCTATATTTTCTTGCAATCTCAATTGTAAATTCTTCACTCATCCGAATAATCCTCTCTCAATGGATTAGGTAATATCAACGCTGACATCTTTAATCTCCCTTCTGTGACTTCGTTATAGCCTCTGGTTTTACTTAATTCTTTCCGCTTGGTAATTTGTAAGGCTAACTAAATAAGCCTCTGATTTGAAGCGTTATCAATCGCTTTCAAAACAGGGTGCCACGGTCTTGTTCCTCTAAGCCGCTTTATCAACTTATCCGGTCTTATGCTAGTATCGTTCATTCTGAGTCTTCCGCTCTCTTCTTCGTCGATTTCTCTGTCGTGAAAACCATCTGTTACCTTTGTAACATTATGCTGTTTGAATACAATCACTTCTTTGCCTTTAACCTTTGCAAAGCCAATAAACTCTGCTTCCCTCATTTCTTCTTACTCCTTTTCTTTTCAAGTTACTCCATTATGCCCTTGCAAGTCCTCCATCATGCTATCCGCTCCCGATGCTTCTCAAGTTTTACTTCGTACCTTCCATACGAATTTTCACTATATTCGCTGAGACTACGTTTTGCATCCGCTCTGGTATATTCGCTGTTCTCGCACTCCCAACCATATCCCCAATTCGTCATGATATCCCAACGATCACGTGTCTTTCTTTGATATGCCATACGTCAATCTTCCTCATAGTCTTCGTAATCTATACCTAACTTCTCACAGATACTTTCATAATCTGAACCATTCTCATACATATTCTTTACTGCAAACCCGAATATCGTTCCATCCCACATACTGATCTGGCGTTCAATTTCTTCATTAAGTCTATGGTTACTTCTCTCCGACATCTTCTGTACCCTCCTTCAAACCATACTTATAACTGCCTCAAGATCATATAGAGTTCCATTCGTCTTAAATTTCCCTCTTTACGATGCAATAGTCATTGTCTACCAAACCATTCATTTCCTGTATCTTTTCATGTCGCTCTTCTACGATAAAATGACCACATTTTTTAATACTGGTGCGATCATCTTTGGACAAATAGCCACCGTGGTATCCGCCAATCTTAATGTTGCTCCCTATCGGAATTGTCATTACACTTTCAATAATTTCACTGGAAACGCCAGCATCTGCAAGCATCTTCCTGATATCATCAGCAGTATGCTCTGTGCGTTCATCGTGCCACTGCAACCCTCTTGACCTGTAAAGCGGAATCCAGTGTGCCTCATAAAAATCATATCCAGCCCCGTCAATACCAAGATAAATGCCATAATCATCATGCTCATAAATCCTAAATCCGCAGTCAGCCACTTTTTGTAAATTCTCACGAATAAAATACTCGTCTGTGTTGTCTTTCGGCTGAAAGAGTATGTACCATGCAGGAAACCATTCTCTTCCTTCAACTTCAACTCTACCCTTGTCTACGACCACTTTATCGCCTGTGCTGGAAACTCTAACGACTACCTTTTCATTATCAATCTTTTCGATTTCTCCGTAGCCATCATAAGTTTCGTCTTTCAAGTTCGTTCCATCCCAAAAGCAGACCGAATCACCAGCAGTTAGAGGTGTCAGTTCATTCCACACATACTCTTTTCCATTGATAGCATCCTGAATCAATCCCGCTTGAATAAAATCCCATTCTTTTACCCATGCCTCTGTTGCTTCTCTTATTGTCATGTGCTTTACGCCGCCTCCTTCATTTCTGCAATAGATTCTCCTATCGCCTGTCTCATTACCATTTTTCCGGCATTCATCTTGACATAATGCTTAATATACTTTTTCCGCTCACTTGCTTTTGGACTTTTCAGCGGAGTGATGTTCTTGAGATATTCAGCCTTAATCCATACCTTATGCCCATTTTCGTCTTTGCACCCAGCAATCAACTCTGTTCCGTATCCTGTATAGGTTGGACACTCACCAACCCAAAATACATTAAGAATCGTTCCTTTTGGAATCTTTCTACCACGAACTACTTTTGCTGTTATTCCTGCTTCAATTCTGCACTTTGTTGCAATAACACTCCTGCAAAATTCTCTATATGCTGACTGTTTGAGTGTTCGAATAATATCTCTTGCAACCTCTGTGCTAACCTCGATTTCTGCTTTCGTTCCAATAAAATCATAGTAATCTGAGCCATAATATCCGATGTCCACTGTCTTAAATTGGTGCGCTTCAATATCCCACACTTTCGCATATTCACTTATCATTCCGTCAAGCCAGTAGTGATCCCATGTTTCCAGCACAGCACCTTCATACATCCTCGTGCCATCTTTTTCTATGAGTGCCATATCTAAACTACCTCCGATCTGATCTCAACCAATTTGTCAATTCCGGTATAGATACAGTCGCCAGTGGTGAAAACCAATCCATCCCACCTTACCGATTTTACTGTCTCAACTTTGTTGCCTTTCTCATAGGGAGTATGCCACTCAACTACTACCGTTTCGCCGTTAGCGAGTCTTCTTTCGATTTCCTCTACATCCTTCATTCTGAATGTCTGCATAGCTGCTTCTCCTTCCGTCTTCTTACCATTTGGTAATTTATTTTGTATCTTCATCTTATCTTTCCGGTCTGGGAAGTCAAACGGTTTTTTGTTTTTTTGAAAAAATTTTAAGCTACTCTTCCAGTTCAAGAGCATTTCCATCTGAATCCACAAATCTCGTATCATATCCGACAATTCTCATATAATTCATGAAATCGTCTGCTTTCATCTGCTGCCTATCGTAATTCAGCTTTGCGCTGATGCACTGAGGGCTTGTATTGAACTGCTTTGCAAGCTGCCTCTGCGATACCTTTTTTTCTGCCATTGCTTTTCTCAAAATATGCGTTGCTTTCATGTCTGTCCTCCCAACTAATCATACTAATATCCGGTTTCTTACTTCGTAGGTTGCAAACATCAGCAATCGCCGCTTGCGTAGCATATCTGCCACTCTCCACGTTTTTACTTTTTCATCTTCTAATCTGGATTCAATTCAGATGTCTACTGTTTTCGTGTGCATTACAGGCATTACCGTTTATATGTACCTAATACTCATACCCAGTGTTCACAATACTTCTTCTAATCTTCCCGATCTCCTCCGATCGCAACGTTCTTACCGTCGTCAACGATCGCAGGAACTCGTCCGCATTGTTATGGTGCCAGAATTCCACAAACTCCTTCGCCTGCTGCCCCTTATACTCCTCAAGCGGAATCAATATCTGGTAGAAGAATACACGTCCTTGGCGGCAATGTCTTAAATACCCCTTTCTCACGAGACGCGCCAGAAATGTCGATACTGTCTGCGGCTTCCATTCCTTATGGTATTTATCATTTACTCTCTGCATAATCTCCATAAGACTCAGCTCTTCGCCAGCGTCCCATACGGTCTTCATGACTAATTCTTCACATGCTGTCAGTTTTTCCATTGGTATCTCCTTTCAAAAGTTCGGGATTGTCGAAAATGTTGCCGCCGGATTTTATGATTTCAACAGATTCGCGGATTGCACAATCAAAACAGCCTCTGGCATTTTTACAGTGTCTTCTATCTTTATCCTTAAATTTTTCGCAAATATTATCATCTTCGTTAATCTCTTCCAACCGCTCTACAACCTTATCCACATCATAGACCACAGGCTGTTTACTGATTTCTTTTATTACATCCCGCACAAACATATTTGCTAATGTATCTGACCCTTTCAGTTCTTTAAACCTGTCTATCAATTTATCTGCATCAATCAATCTCATTTTCCCTTGCCTCCTTCCAATCCTTTCAGTGCTGCTTCGGCTTCTTCTTTGGTTAAAAACCACGTTGCCTTGTAAGATTCTTCGACAGCGCTTGCCATGCCATCACATGTTGATAATAAATATCCGTATTGTCCTATTTCTATACGACTTACTACCTGCTCATGTACCCGGTTATTTTCTTCATGACCACTTAGGATATTCAGCCTATGATTTACCTCACTTGGTATAACATATATTGTATCTCCTATTTTGCAAGGCAACCGGAGCAGCTTCCCTTGTTCCTCTAAGCGCTGATATTCTTTAAGTTTTTCCAGTTCCGCCCATATCTGCAACAGTTCCATCCCAGATAAATACTCTTTCTGCAGCTCTGTCAGCTCCTTACATTTTTCTGTGTACAGCCTGTCAACCTCTTTGATCTGCTCAGGAGAAAGTCCTATATCCTCATATTCTGCAAGGCGGTCAGTCGGGCTGCCGTTCCCCAGATCAGGCAGGCTCCATTGCAGATCACCGCACCTTTCGCATTGATACGGCTGCTTTAAGACTCCGATCCCTTCACTGTTTCTGATTGTTAATCTATTCATCTTTCTCCTGCTCCTCCTCATAATATTTCTTGGCTTCCTGCACCAGCTTATGCTTTGCTGCTTCTTCACCGCTGACTTTGCGGGTGTTGCAATATTTTTTAAGATATAAATCATATTTATCCTTTGCTCTCATAATTCCTTACCTTCTCTTCCTCTATATTCCTATTTTTCGAAACCAATCTTATCAACTACCCATAAATTACCTCCCCAAAAATTGCATATTGAATTATCATGTCGCACACTACAGCGTCACACTGGCTAACGTCAATATTTTTAAAGCCACCATCACCACCATCAATAATGTCATACGGATGTGGATTTTGCAGATACTTCACGACTCCATCTACAAACGACTCTCTTGTCAGCAGATGATTCTTGTCCTCTTCCATGTCGTGCAGCATTAACTGCCCGCCTCTGGCAATTTGTTCACTTGCATATTCTCCCAGATACTTGCCATCCACTTTTCCTTCATCCCACCAATAGTTGATGCCCCCTTCTAATGCCCCCGCCATGATATCGTCAATATCTTCGTCCGTAATGGAAATCTGCAGCTTCACTTCTGCTACTGTGCTCCATTCCTCCGGTTTGTATTCCACTCTTTCAACCGGATCTCCTAATGTTCCTATCCTGCATACTATCGCCAGCCTTTTACCGTCATTTTCCACAATAAGCAAGTTGTATACTTCATCTCTTTCAATGTCACTCGGTAATTCACTTCCAACAAATCTAACTCTATTTCTCTCCATCGCAATCCTCCAAATAGCTTTTTCCGAACTCCTTCCTGAATTCTTCTCTGTTATGTGTCTCCTCAAATTTTTTCTGTGCCAGCCTCTTCAATCTAAGTGATACTTCTCTATTTTTATGGGCTGAATCTGCACCGAGCCTGTGACAAGTACAACCACACAAGTAAACTTTCAATCCATACTCTTCCGACTTCGATCTTTTGCCGTTACCTTCGAAAATGTGATGTTCTTCCAGCGAATCCATACCGCCCTTATTCCAGCTACCACATAAAAAGCAATATGTCCGATCCGATTGCAGGACACTCACTGTAGGCAACTTTCTTTTCGGCTTATACTGATATCTTTTCTTCGCTCTCAGCGGTGTCCTTCTGGCAATTGGCTTTGGCTGTTTCTTCACTGTTTTATCAGGCTTCGGAAACTTAATTGCATCCATGACTGGTCCCACAATCCTTTCCGTCCTGAAGCATCAACGGAAAGCTCTTGAACTTTTCTTTCAGATCATCTATCATTAACTGCATTTCTTATCCTCCTATGCTAAAATCGAACAATCTACCAAATTGGTGCCATACGCCATGTCCAATACGTCCTGAATACAATCTGCAATACAGCTATATTTGTCTCTTAGCGTTTTCTTCAATAACACCCGTCCTTCATCTATTTCTGGCATACTGTTACCAAGTTCATACTGTTCATAGCAGATGTAATCTACATACTCGTCTTCAATATCGCCAGAAAGTAGGTCTCTTCTGCCTTCCGAAATGCGGATTATTTGCTTCATATCCGAAACAAATACGAATAAATCTTCGTATCCTTCTGGCTTTTTACCGAAACAACTTTCAGTCCAGATAACCTCTGCCGGAACCATATCTGCATAATACTGTCCGGCTCTTCCCCACTCATCTTCCGAATAGCAATCACTACAATTCATGCAGTTCGGTGTAATGTCAGGGTGCTTCTCTCTAAATCCTCTTACTGCATCCTCATAGCCGGATGCCACAACGATCAAATATGTGTTCTGATAAGGAAACTTCTCCCAGCTCCCAAAGGTGAAATAATACTTCTCCATCTCTCAACGCTCCTTTCTGTGCCTTTTGACACGCCATTCGAGGTAGACCAGCAAACCAGAGTTCAGCAGGACTACTGCCGCCATACACAGCGATTCGGTCTTTGCCAATGCTATCAAATTTCCTATAAGCGTCAGTACTGCTACCCTTTTCAAAACTTTCACTTGCTTCTCTCCTTTCTTTGTGATAACCTCAAAGGCAGGGAGGGTAAGCCCTCCCGCCAATAAGGACTGTTAGACTGGACTCAAAAGAAAATTGATTTAATAGCCGTCAGTATTGCTACAACAATTCCGACTATGGCTAAAATAGTGTTGGTGGCACTTTCACGAATCTGTTTTCTTAGAAGTTCCTGTTCCAGCAGTTCTTTTTGTTTCCGTCGCTTTTTCTTACCCAAATGGCTCCCTCCTTTCTGTTCCGGCAAGAAAGCTTACCGTCTGGTAATTTTTATCTTGTCATCATCTTATCTTACCATCTGGTAATTGTCAAATATTTTTTTGTTTTTTTTAAAAATTTGAGGACAGCTTACTCGCCGTCCTCTTTATCTCTTATTGGATCACGCCGTCAAATTCATCCGCTCTTTACCGCTTAATGTATATCATTTGAGGAAATATTACTTTACCGCTCATAACTGATTCAACATCATTATAGGACTGCTCAACCTCGTTCTTGTCCGGTAAAAGTACGTTTTCTTTGATATAATCCCTAAGCTGTTCTATTGCATTGACTGTAAGACCGATAGCGTTGATATACAACTTTTCACCTTTCTTCATCTCGTGGACTACTTTCCTTAATGCTTTTATGTTATTTGCGTTATACATATCTGCCTTCTTTCTCCCGGCATTCCGCCGTGACTGGTATTGTGTGATCTATTGGATTCTATCTGCTGCTTCATAAATTACCATTTCTCTATCATCTTCATCGAGTTCCTCAAAATGCAGTCCATACAATTCTTTTGCTATTTGTTCTTCTAGCTCGTTTTGTTTTTTGCCTGCTTTATTACTGTTTGAAGCAAATTTTTGTTGATTTTCATCTTAATTTTCTCCATCTAAGTGGTTTTGTTTTTTTGATCTTGTCTTAATCTTATCATTCCCGCGTCTGGTGTCAAACGTTATTTTGCTATTCCTTCGCATAAATCAATATGTCTCTGAAAGCCTCTGATTTCCCTCTGGATACGTTTTATAGGCTGACTTATGAAGTTATTGAAGAGGTGCTTTAGAATCGACTGTGACTCGATACGTCAAAAATACAGATTTAATAACAGTCGTTTTTTGTGCATTTTACCCATCTTTTCTTTTGTAAACATTTTGTTATCATTTTTGGAAACATTCTGGAAACATTTTGTTAACCCAGATTAAGATATAGATATAGACTTAGATATAGATATAGATATAGATTAAGACTTAGATAAAGATTTAGGTTTAGGTTTAAATATAAATAACAATGTCCAAATTCATGTGCCATACTTGAATTTTCTGGAGGCTTGTGGTATATTAAGCATAAGAAAAGCACCCACTCCAAGGGTGGATGCCTCTCGATCAGGGTTAAATGTCCTTACGGACACCGCCTAGCCTGTTGGCAGACAGGTTAGGCATTTTTATTTCTTCTTACTGTTTCTCTTGTCGAGAAAGGTCAGAAACGCAACAATCAAACTACCAAAGGACACCAGCAAGCCGATTATCCCTATAAATATCAAAATAATATCCGCAGCCGTCATATCACGCACCTCCCTTCCTATGTACTCCTGAAAAGTCAGGGTATTGAATCGGGAGGCTACCGCCCCTGTCATGGGTGCTTTTCCATACTTATAATTTTAGCATAATCTGACAGTCATTTCAACAACCGTAGCCATTTACAGTGTTTTACAATTCTTACCTTTCTTGTCTGCAAGGCAGACAAAGCCGGATGGAGTTTTGCCGTAGGTTTCCGTCCCTACGTTCTGAACCTCTGCAACACTGAACTTATCTCCTCTATCATATCTTGCCAGAGCCATCGGAGTCGCTCTTCCTTTGTTTGCCCTGAATGATGAAGATAACTCACCGATTCGCTTCTGTTTTCTGCCTTTCTCGGCTTTATCGTAAATCGGCAATGTCTTTATTGCTTCGTACATTCCGGCTTTCCATTCAGCCTCTTCCACTTTGTTTACTTCTTTCTCCATGTTCCGTTCCTCCCTCATTTCATTTTGCATATACATTTCCATTTTTTCCGATTCCACATATCCATCCAGACGGTATCTTAATCCACACACCTCCGTCTTTTTCCTGAACATCTTTACAGGTGACGACTGTGCCTTTCTTTAAGATTCCGTTTCCATCCTGATCTGCATAACCATGGCTCTTCGCATTAACGGTCAGCTTTGTGAACTGTTTTTTCTTTCCGCTTGCAGAATCACGTATATACATATCCGATTGCAAGGTGTAATTCCTACCGACTTTGAACTTACTGGATACAGATACAGCCGTTCCAATCTGTGTTGCGCTTGAAGAAGATGTTTTTCTCGAATTCCCACTTACAACAATAACGGTATGTCCTTTCGTCTTCGTTACCAGAATATCCCCATCAAACAGTTTCGTTGAAGACGTAACGCTCTTTCTGCTCTCAAACATTCCGGTCTTTTCCAGTGCCGCTCCCTCTGATGCTGTATTGAAATTTCCAGTATCAAATCCAGCCTCAATGCAACACGCCCTTACCAATGAACTACAGTCTGCCTCTGTCTTCGTGGCAATCTTTTTTAGCGCGCCGTACCTTTCAAGCTGGGAAATAACCGTCGTCCTCTCTCCTTGATCGTAGCCAATGTTATCATTGTTACAAGCGTCAGACATAGCAGTTGCCAGACGTTCAGCTACCGCCGCATCTTTCGCCCTGTATAGATACCACCCCTTCGAGTGCATATAGTATGTCTGAGTGCATACTTCTTTTCCGGTCTGATCACCAGCAGCTCCACCAGAGATTTTCCCATTCTCGTCAATTCGTGCGCTACCAACTTTGATAGTCACGGTCTTCACCTCATTTCCTTTGCAGAACAATTCTTTTTCCTGTTGTCTTCGACGCTCAAGTCCTCTCAAGACTTTTCCGCCTGACTTGGTATAACTCTGATCAGTGATATGCTCTGCAATTTCATTTGGCATTCTTCCATTCACCAATCTTTTCAATGTTCCCGGACCACAGTTATAGCAGAATGACACAAGTGCATCGAACTGATTTTGATTCAGCTTCAATGAAGCGGTATAGTGATTCGTGTACTTCACAAACTGTTGTAAATCAGACAAAAACAAGGCATCCGCTTCATCCTGTGAAATGGTCTGTCCTTCTTTAACATCCGCTCCATTATGTCCCCAACCAATAGTGTAATACTTCTCGGTATCTACTACTTTGTATGCGGTCAATTTACATGCCTCGAAAGACTTTATCAAGGCAATGCCCTGATTACTTATTTTCATTGCCATAATCCTCTTTCCTCCGTCACTGTTTCAGATCTTTAAATTTCTTGATTAACTTGTCAAATCCAAACATCGCTGCGTAGGAAACAAAGAAGCCGATCACGATAAAGGCCATGAACAGATACCACGTAATCTCCATCTGCTTGATCTGCCAGTATGCAAGAAATGCCATGACTGTAAGCACAACCGACAGTATAACTACAAAAGCATTGAGGTGTGCGGTCTCTTTGAAGACGAAAATCTTTTTTACTATCTCTGTGATGATATTCACTACTACCATCAGCGCAGCGATGATAATAAGCAACATTGATAATAATTCCTGATAATTCATATACGTTTTCCTCCTATCCTGCTGCATTGTCATTTTCTGCAGCGTCAATCATAATCGGTTTACTGAACGAAAGCTCATTCTTTTCAAAAATATTCATAATGCAATTCGTACCCATATACAGGCATAACGGAGCAACTATTTCTGTTATCAGTGTCGTTGATACATCTACTACCGCATCCTTTTCAAACCATGCCAAAACATATGACATCGTAACCATCACAAGCCCATGTATGAGGACCATCGTGGTTGCTGCCTTGACGTAGGTATCAATTCTGATTTTCTTTCGACGTGCTATTTTCTTACGTCTGCCTCTTTCCTTTGCCTTGCGGCGCTCCTGTATGGTTGCGTACAAAAATAAAAAAAGAAAAGCCGAAACAAATCCGGCTACATACATCACTATATACATCTTGTTTACCTCTTGGTAAGTAATTTAGTATCCTCTGAGAACCGTTTATAGGTTCAGGGAAGCTTTGTTTAATGTTTAATGAAGAAATTATAACTAAAAGCCATAACCTTCTGAAATCATCTAAAAATCGCCATATAGCTGTTTTAATCCATGATTTACCTTTTTCAAGGCTAAACAGCATGAGACCATAAGTATTGTCAACACTATCAAGATACCTCCTATTATGACAAACTTCATAAAGCCGCCCTCCTTTCCTTCTTATCAGACTCCACTACTGTAAGAAATCATGCTTCTCTAACCGCTCATCATAGACACGCTTAATATTATTGATCGCATGAGTAGCCCGATTGTTTTCATACTTCGGGTGTTCATCGCAGTAACTCTCATACTCGTCTATTTCCGCAAGGGCTTCGATAAAGTCCTCCATTGTATGCTTAATATCCCGCAGCAATTCCGTGTTAAACTGTAAGATTCTCGCGCGGTGCAGATCGGCATCCCTTTTGTCGTCGGTCTGTATGTGGTCTTCCAATTTCTCCCGCGTTTCTTTTTGATGTTCTTTTACCTCTTCCAGTTCCTTTAAAACATCTGCATTGATAGCACGCCCAAGCGCTTTCGCTATGGCAGACCAAGGATTGATTTTGACGGGAGCGATCTGTATGATTGTTGCTAAAGTAAAAAACGTCACGCCTCCACCTGTTAAAATTTCCTGTAGGCTCATATTTTTTTCCTCCCTTCTATCTTCTTGATCCATATTCGATCACATCCAATTCTGAATCTGACATATAGCAAACACTATTCCTTTTTGATTTTTTCTTTTGCAGTTGCATTACAAAAGCCGGTACAGCCTTCTGCACCAGCTCCATACTCTTACTTTTTGTTTTATTACTGGCTGACTCCTCTTATCACACTCCCACTATAACCTTAACAATGTGGTCGTTTACTCTGCTTATAACCCTGTAACCTGTCTCACTCTCCGTTGCAATCCCGCCAGCAGCGCAGGTACAAAAACCATTAACAACGCATGAGCCATCGTCATAAACTGCCAATACACCCATCATTCCTACAGCGTCCCATTCTTTGCGGTTCAAGCGGAATATGTATTCTTCGTTCGGATCGTAATCCGGATTGACTTTGTAAAATTGATACGGTACTTCTTTTTCCACTTCTTTGGTTGTCGGATTCCCTTTATCGTCAAGCACTACATTACCGTCCGTATCTGTCACATATACAGTCTCTGTTACTGTCTGTACTCCATGCTCGATGATATAATCGCCAAATTCGTCTTTAAGGAACTGCCCCTTCCACTCCATGTCTGTGTTGCCTAATATACAAGGGTTTGCAGATACAATTCCAAGGATCCAGTCACCTGCGGCTGCTTTCTTAATTTTCTCATTGTCCATTGTCACAAAATAACCGCGGCGGTCTTCATTGTTAGGATTGCCGTCCATCCATTCAAAGAGCTCGGCGTAGTCAGCACCAGTGGATGAGTATGCCTTTTTGCACCATACCTTGCCGCCATAGTCTATTCTTACGGCGTTACTTGCCGTGCCGCTTATACCATTACCAATGCAAAATGCTGTACCATCTCCCGCGCCTGTTTCAACTCCTGCAGTAGCTTTAGTTTCGTCGTTATAGTGCCCCATCACATGCTGATCCTTTAGTGCCGTTGTATAATTTCCTTCCGCGTGCGAACGGCTTCCCTTAGCTATTGTATTATATCCCTCTGCGTGCGCTGCATTGCCGCTTGCTTCTGTGCTATAACCCTCCGTAAATGCATAAGTGCCACTTGCCCTTGTATAATCGCCGCCCGAAAACGCATAATTGCCCGTGGCAAATGTCTGATATCCAGTCGAAAACGCACAATCGCCCGCAGCAGAAGTCTGTTGTCCGGTCGAAAACGCATGTCTACCCGTGGCAGCCGTTTCTTCTCCAAATGATGCGCTGTGCGCCCCAACTGTTGTCCCCTTATTTCTTCCCACGCTTACAGTTGAGTCTCCGTAAATACTTTTGGACGCATATAATGTTGCGATCTTATCCAATATCTTTTTGTAAAAATAATTAAGCCGTCTCCCTGTAATAATGCTCATGATCTTGTCCTCCTTAAAAAAATTCTGTTTTAACTAAAAGTACCCGCGATAATCTTATCAATGTCTGCCTCCGTGATCTCTGGCTCAGATGTGCCACCTGCTCCTGTCGCACCTTTGATACTCCCTACGTACACCCACTTTGCTGCTGACGCCGCACCAGCTAACGTACATCTGTATACATAGCCTGTCGATGTGTTAAGGTAGTAATCATTGACCAGCGCGTCCGTGATACCACTGCCCGAAAAGACCGTTGCCGTCGTGCTGGTGCCCGTGATTGCTGTTCCGCTGCTCCAGCGGCTGCCGCGGGTGCCGGTCGCACCCTTGGCTCCCGCTGCACCTGTGTC
>ERZ777011.2113-NODE-2113-length-17227-cov-4.114081_pt1 | contig 17227 bp, 14 predicted proteins | sample MGYA00374964_ERZ777011 | MGnify/ENA primary metagenome ERZ777011 (study PRJEB29310, sample SAMD00008975) | mouse gut metagenome | study: EMG produced TPA metagenomics assembly of the Metagenome analysis of fecal microbiota from mouse which was promoted...
CGAACTGTTGCTCCTGCTTGCTATTTTGGCAGGAATCAGTTTGACCAGAAGTCATTCCAGAGCACTGGCATTCGAGATACCGCAGGAGAAACGGGGGGTTCCTGAAAATCAGAATATAACAACATGCGCAGAGAATGCATACTGGAATTTTGTCAATCATCGATTTATTCTGGTTTATGATGAAGAGGGAACACTGCAATGGGTAAAAATTGATAATGCGTTTGGAAGGAATGATTACGATTTTGATTCCACTCTGATTGAAGACGGGGGTTTTCAGTATTATACGGAGAATGGACAGATTGTTTCTTCCGTGGGAATTGATGTGTCAAAATTTCAGGGAAGGATCAACTGGAGCCAGGTGAAGGCAGCGGGAGTGGATTTTGCCTTTGTCCGGGCCGGCTATCGGGGATATGGAAATGGTGCAGTGCTGTTAGATGAGACCTTTGATTATAATGTTGCGGAGGCATTAAAGAATGATCTGAGTGTGGGAGTATATTTTTATTCTCAGGCGACCAGTTATGAAGAGGGGGCAGAAGAGGCCCATTTTGTACTGGATCATGTGAAAGCATATAATATTAATCTGCCTATTGTATTGGATACAGAGGATCCGATGGATGATACAGCAAGAACCAGCGGATTGACACCGGAGCAGCGCTCCGAGGCATGCCGCGGATTCCTGGAAACCATAAAAGAGGCAGGCTATGAGACTATGCTGTATGCAAACCTGAGATGGATCGCGCTGGAACTGGATATCAGTCAGTTATACGGCTATGATATCTGGTTTGCACAATATGCCAATGAACCGACACTGCCATATAATTTCAAAATATGGCAATATAGCGACGAGGGAACCGTGCCGGGCATCAGTCAGCCGGTGGACTTAAATATCGGATTTCAGTTTTACGGAAAAAGAGATTGAATTTTTGGAAGGAATTTAGCTTATGCGTAGCAAGAAAGGGAGAGTATGAGTAATAGTACGGATAAAGCGTTTGCGGATTTCCTGTTGGGCAGATTTAAAATAGAAAGAGAGAAGTTTGATCGATCTGGTGTGTATGCGTATACGCAGAGACTGCTTGCTTATAATTCAAATAAGATAGAAGGAAGTACATTGACGGAGGAACAGACAGCTTCTTTATTTGATAATGGTACACTTCCAAAATCAAATGATTATTATAGAGCAAAAGACGTCGAGGAAATGAATGGTCATTTTCTTATGTTTAATAAAATGCTGGATACCCTTGGTGAAGCTTTGACACAGGAACTGATGAAGCAGTTTCATTATGAACTGAAGTCCGGAGTATTCGAGGATCGCGCGAATGGATATGCGATTGGGGACTATAAAAAGCGTCCCAATATGATTGGAATGTATCAGACTGTAAGACCAGAGAATGTAGAACAGGAAATGAATTTATTAATGGATTGGTACAGGAAGCAGGATATCAATATTTTTGTGTTGGCTGAATTCCATGCCAGATATGAGAATATTCATCCCTTCCAGGATGGGAATGGCAGAACCGGAAGGCTGATTCTGTTCAGAGAGTGTATAAGAAATGGTATTGTACCCGTTGTGATTGAAGATGCAAATAGAAATGAATACCTGGAGGCTTTAAAAGCATATAGGGAAGAAAAAGCTTTGAACCATATGGTTCGTTTATTTGAAACGGAGCAAAGGTTCTATTTTGAAAAGTGCAGGTATTTTATGTGAAATAATTGAAAAGGTTCTTCTATGTTAAAATAAGGACATAGGAGGGCCTTTTACTTTCCCCTGCCACTGCATGAGAAGATTGCTAAATCCTGGAGTGAAAAAAAGAAGTCCTAAAACCCTTGAAAACATCAGGATTTTAAGACTTTGAAAAGTAGCGGAAGGGAGATTTGAACTCTCGACACCACGGGTATGAACCGTGTGCTCTAGCCAACTGAGCTATTCCGCCATAGGTTATCAAAGAAATATGGGACCTACAGGGCTCGAACCTGTGACCCTCTGCTTGTAAGGCAGATGCTCTCCCAGCTGAGCTAAGATCCCATAGTCACTTGACACATGTGCTATTATAGGGGGTGAGAATAAAAAAGTCAAGCCCTATTTTGAAAAAATATGTTGTATGGATTTTTATCGGAATTCCAATTATAATAATAAGAACAACTGGAAGATAGTTTAAAATCAGGAGGCAGACATGCGGGTAGGAATGGGATATGATGTTCATAAACTGGTGGAAAACCGGAAATTAATATTAGGCGGAGTAGAAATTCCCTATGAACGGGGACTGTTAGGACATTCTGATGCTGATGTTCTTACACATGCAGTGATGGATGCACTGCTGGGGGCAGCAGCGCTTGGAGATATCGGCAGACATTTCCCGGATTCAGATCCGGCCTATGCAGGAGCAGACAGTATTGAATTACTGAAACAGGTGCGTGGCCTTCTGGAGGAAGAGTTGCTTTTTGTGGAGAATATAGATGCTACGATCATAGCACAAAAGCCTAAAATGGCGCCATATATTCCGCAGATGATACAAAACATTGCAGAAGCGCTGAAGCTGCCGGTCAACCGCGTGAATGTAAAAGCAACAACAGAGGAAGGATTAGGCTTTACCGGAACAGGTGAGGGAATCAGCGCGCAGGCGATCTGTGCATTAGAAACGGTAGCAAATTACAGCTATGATGCTATGGACGGAGAAAAACGCACCTGCCCGGGTTGTTGTAATATGCCTTGAGGAGGAGTCCTGAAGGCGGATCACAGCAGGGTATCACTGTAGCGGTTTTTTTCAGGAGGAGGGGCCTATACTGAACTATGATAAAGCAGAGGGATGTAACTGGATACAGAGAAATGCTTGCCCGGTTAGAGGAGGAGCATCATCTCAGCAAAAAAGCGTATAAGGAATTGATCGGTTATCGCTGGTCGCTTTCATCTCCGGATAAGTATGATCTGGCAGTTGAACTGGATCAGGATCTGTTCAAACGGGCAGTGCGGTGCAGGGAAAGGATCTTTGGGAATCGGATTTATATGCGTGGTCTGATCGAGTTTACAAACTATTGCAGAAACGATTGCTATTATTGTGGTATCCGTCGGGAGAATTCCAATATAAAACGGTATCGTCTATCCAAAGAGCAGATCCTGGCCTGCTGTGATTCCGGATACCGGCTGGGATACAGAACCTTTGTTTTGCAGGGGGGAGAGGATGCTTATTTTACGGATGACCGGATATGTGATATAGTAAGTACCATTAAAAAGCGATATTCCGATTGCGCAGTAACATTGTCGATCGGAGAGCGGAGCCGGGAAAGCTATATCCGCTATTTCCAGGCAGGAGCGGACCGGTATCTTCTGCGACATGAGACCGCAGATGAGAGACATTATCAATACCTGCACCCCGCCTCGCAGTCTCTGATTTATCGAAAGGGATGCCTCCGGATGCTGAAGGAGATCGGTTATCAGGTGGGGGCCGGTTTTATGGTAGATTCTCCTGGACAGACGATTGAGAATCTTGCTGAAGATCTGGAATATCTGTGGACACTTCAGCCTCATATGATTGGAATCGGCCCGTTTATTTCCCATCAGGATACGCCCTTTTGCAATGAACCCAATGGTGTAGCCGAACATACTTTATTTTTGCTGGGCATCCTCAGACTGATGTTCCCCTGCGCATTGCTCCCGGCTACCACAGCATTAGGAACTCTGGCAGAGGATGGAAGAATGCGGGGGATTCTTGCAGGTGCAAATGTGATCATGCCCAATCTGTCACCACGGGAGATCAGAGCGCATTACAGCTTATACGACAATAAGTGCTGTACAGGAGAGGAATCAGCGGAATGTACCAGTCTGATACAGGGCCGGATGCAGGCGATCGGTGTTCAACTTGTGGTGGACAGGGGAGATTATCCCCGGACACTGTAACATAAGAAAGAAGGTTGATTATGTGGAAATATGACCCAAAGAGTACAAAGGCAGATGAATTCATTAATCATAAGGAGATTTTAGATACACTGGAGTACGCCCGGGAACATAAGAACGATCCGGTACTGTTAAGAGAGATCCTGGAACGGGCAAAGGAGCGGAAGGGCTTAGGACATCGGGATGCCAGCGTTCTGCTTGCCTGTGAGGATGCTGCGATCAATCAGGAGGTAGAACAGCTTGCCAGACAGATCAAGCAGGATTTCTACGGGAATCGTATTGTATTATTTGCCCCCCTTTACTTATCCAATTATTGTGTAAATGGTTGTACCTACTGCCCGTATCATGCAGTGAATCAGCATATGCCAAGAAAGAAGCTGACGCAGGAGGAAATCCGCCGGGAGGTGATCGCCTTACAGGATATGGGACATAAACGACTTGCCATTGAAGCAGGAGAGGATCCGGTTCATAATCCCATTGAATATATTCTGGAAGCTGTGGATACGATTTATGGAATTCATCACAGGAATGGTGCGATCCGCAGGGTGAATGTAAATATTGCAGCAACGACAGTAGAGAACTACCGGAAATTAAAGGAAGCGGAGATCGGAACCTATATCCTCTTTCAGGAAACCTACCACAAGGAAAGTTATCTGGCACTTCATCCTACAGGGCCCAAGCATGATTATAATTACCATACCGAAGCAATGGATCGGGCGATGCAGGGCGGGATTGATGATGTGGGCTGTGGAGTTCTGTTCGGTCTGGATAAATACCGGTATGAATTTGCCGGTCTGCTGATGCATGCCGAGCATTTGGAGGCGGTATTCGGCGTGGGGCCCCATACCATTAGCGTACCGCGGCTACGGGATGCAGAGGATATTGACGCTTCTTCTTTTACTAATGGTATTGATGACGCTACCTTTGCAAAAATTGTTGCCTGTATACGGATCGCAGTGCCTTATACGGGAATGATCGTTTCAACCAGAGAGAGTCAGCAGTGCCGGGAACGTGTATTGTCGCTTGGTATTTCTCAGATCAGTGGCGGATCCCGGACCAGTGTGGGCGGATATGCCACACCGGAACCGGAGGACAGACGATCAGAGCAGTTTGATGTAATGGATACCCGCAGCTTAGATGAGGTGGTACGCTGGCTGATGGAGCTGAACTATGTGCCGAGCTTTTGTACTGCCTGTTATCGGGAAGGCAGAACCGGAGATCGCTTTATGAGTCTTTGTAAGAGCGGACAGATCCAGAACTGTTGTCATCCCAATGCATTGATGACCTTGAAGGAGTATCTGACGGATTACGCTTCTGCGGAGACGCGGAAAATCGGGGACGCATTGATACAGACTGAATTAGAGCATATTCCCAGGGAACAGGTACGAAGTATCGTAATGGAGCAGTTGGGTAAGATTGAACGCGGACAGCGGGATTTTCGCTTTTAGCGTTCCGGTCGATGGTAGAAAGGAAGAAAATATGAATATGAACGAAACACCCGGGGGAGACCGGATTCATATCAGTCTGTTTGGAAAACGGAATGCCGGGAAATCCAGCGTTATGAATGCTCTGCTTGGTCAGACGCTTTCCATCGTATCGGAGATAAAGGGGACGACTACCGATCCGGTCCGAAAGTCTATGGAGCTGCTGCCGCTGGGCCCGGTGCTGTTTACGGATACGCCGGGACTGGATGATGAAGGCCCTTTAGGTGCCTTTCGCATAGAAAAGAGCTATGAAATACTGAATCGAACGAATATTGCACTGGTGGTGGTGGATGCCTCTCTGGGCAGGGGGCCGGAAGATGAACGGATCATAACCCGTCTGCAGGAGCGGAGGATCCCGTATATAGTGGTCTATAATAAGGTGGATCTGCTATCCCGGGAAGGATCATTACAGACAGATGCCGGGGATGCTTTATTGATGGCGGACCGGCTGTTGACAGGGGAAGAAGTAAGCATATATATCAGTACGGTACAGAACGTCCATATCCAGGAGTTGAAGAAGCTGCTTGCCAATATTAAGCTTGACAGAGAACCTGCGTTTCCGATCATAGCAGATCTGGTTCAGCCGAAGGATCTGGTTGTGCTCGTGATTCCGGTGGATCAGGCAGCTCCCAAGGGACGGCTGATTCTTCCGCAGCAGCAGACGATCCGCGAATTACTGGATGAAGGAGTAGTACCGGTACTCACAAGAGAAACAGAATTACAATACACCCTGGATCAGTTGAAAGAGTCTCCGGATCTTGTGGTAACAGACAGTCAGGTTTTTGAAACGGTAGCGGCACTTGTGCCGGAATCAGTTCCGCTGACTTCATTTTCAATCCTTTTCGCCCGCCATAAGGGTGTGCTGAAGCCGGCAGTGGAAGGCGTGAAGGTACTGGAAGCATTGAAGGATAAGGATACCATTCTGATCGCGGAGGGCTGTACCCATCACCGACAGTGTGGAGACATTGGTACAGAGAAGCTGCCTGCCTGGATCCGCAGATATTCCGGCGAAAAGGAGTTATATTTTGAGTTCACCAGTGGAAATGAATTTCCGAAGGATGTCAGTCCGTATCGTCTGATCATCCAATGCGGCGGCTGCATGTTAAATGAGCAGGAGGTTCGTTCCCGTTATCAACGCGCAAGAAATCAGGGAGTACCGATCACTAATTATGGCATTGCTATTTCAGAGATGAAAGGGATACTCCGTCGAAGCATAGCAATGCTGTAGCAGAGAATAATGCCACAGGAATAAAGATGGATATAACGATTCAATACGACGGAAAAGATAATAAGGAAGCCATTCGTGCCTTATGGCAGTCTGCATTCCATGATCCGGCTCCCTTTGCCGATTACTATTTTCAATGGATATATCCAAAGAATCGGGTGATCATTGCAAAACAGGAAGACCGGATCTGTTCCATGCTGCATCTGAACCCGTATCGCTGGGTATGGAACTCCGGAAGGCAGAGCAGGTTTTTGACGCTTCATTATATCGTTGGAGTTGCGACGGAAGCAGAATACCGGAGGAAGGGCCTGATGCGGAGCTGTATGGAACGCGCATTGCGGGATCTTGCGGCGGCAGAAGAACCGTTTACCTATCTGATGCCGGCAAGGAAGGAGTATTATGAACCTTTTCAATTCGTAATGCTTACCGAAGAACGACGCTTGATACAGGGAGATGAAGCCTTTGTGAGGCAGGGAAGGGAACGTGTGCGGAGTTTTCAGAGCTTTCCGGCCCGGGATGCTTCTTACATGGATCAGCTGCGGGCCGAGGTACAGTGCGAGGGAGGAGACCTTCTGGAATGGGATGACGGGAACAGCTATTGCGCCTATGTCCTCAATCGGGAATCAGAGCCGCCGGGAATCGTGATCCAGCAGTTTTTTGAATCGGAATACGACAGAGATAACAGGAAAAGCAGTTCCGTTCGGGAACCAAAGATGCAGGCCGATGTCTGGCAGGACAGGATCCTACCGGAATTATACCGGCGTTATGGAAATGCAGAGATTGAGTATATTGAATCACAGCCTATGATGCTTCGAATCCTGGATGCTGAACAGTTTGTAACGCTGTTGCCTTACGAGGGCAGTCGGAAGAGTATGAATATCTGTCTGACAGATCCGATCTGTGAAAAGAATAACGGGAGCTTTCAGTTAGTGTTATCATCGGAAGGCTGTCGGCTGCTCCGAAAGGAACCGGAGGATGATATGGATTTCCGGAGATCAGCCGTGCAGTGGGATATCCGTCAGTTGACCGTTTTCCTGCTGCAGGAGACTCGATTGGGAGAAAAACTGTATCTGATGGAGATTGTCTGAAGGGGCTGATTACTTGACAAACGCAGACCGTGCCCCTATACTTTAGAATGCATATGAATTATCATGGTTGAACTGCTGTGAAAAATGTGAGAGCAAGGAGTTATGTGATGAAATTATATAATACAATGACACGTCAGAAGGAAGAGTTTGTCCCGATCCGGGAAGGAAAAGCAGGTATTTATGTATGCGGTCCCACTGTATATGACCTGATTCATATTGGAAATGCAAGACCGATGATCGTATTTGATACCCTACGTCGTTATCTGGAATACCGGGGCTATGAGGTGAATTATGTATCCAATTTTACCGATGTAGATGACAAGATCATCAAGCGGGCAAATGAAGAAGGAGTGGATGCTTCTGTGATTTCGGAACGTTACATTGCAGAGGCCCGGAAGGATATGCATGACATGAATGTACGGGAGGCCACGGTTCATCCAAAGGCAACCGAGGAGATCCCGGATATGATTCAGATGGTGCAGACGCTCATTGACAAGGGATATGCATATGAAGTGAACGGAACTGTATATTTCAGAACCAGACGCTTTCAGGATTACGGGAAGCTGTCTCATAAGAATCTGGATGACTTAAGAAGCGGAAACCGGGAATTAAAGGTGTCCGGACAGGAGGAAAAGGAAGATAATCTGGATTTTGTCCTGTGGAAACCAAAGAAGGAGGGAGAACCTTTCTGGGAATCCCCATGGGGAGAAGGCCGTCCGGGCTGGCATCTGGAATGCTCCTGTATGTCGAAGAAGTATATTGGAGATGTCATTGATATCCATGCAGGAGGGGAGGATCTGATCTTTCCGCATCACGAAAATGAGATTGCCCAGAGTGAGGCGGCAAACGGAACAGAATTCGCCCGCTACTGGATGCATAATGCTTTTTTGAAGATAGATAACGAAAAGATGTCAAAATCATTGGGGAATTTTTTTACCGTCCGTGAAATCGGGGAGAAGTACCCGTTACAGGTGATCCGGTTTTTTATGCTAAGCGCCCATTACAGAAGTCCGCTGAATTTCTCAGATGATCTGGTAGAAGCGGCAAGGAATGGTCTGGAGCGGATCCTGACTGCCGTGGAACGGGCAGAAGAAGCTTTAAAACAGGCAGAGGACAGTCAACCTGATGACGGGCAGATCAGAAAAGTGGATGAGCTGGTTGAAAAATATGAAGCGGCGATGGACGATGATCTGAATACGGCAGATGCGATTGCTGTTATTTTTGAACTGGTAAGGTTATCAAATACTACAATAGGGGAGCATATTTCAAAAGCGTATTGTGAAAAGATCCTGGATACATTAAACCTGCTGTGCGGTATACTTGGAATTGAAACCCACAGAGAGGAAGCTCTGCTGGATGAGGAGATTGAGCGTCTGATCGAAGAACGTCAGCAGGCAAGAAAGGATAAAGATTTTGCCAGAGCGGATGCCATTCGGAATGAACTGCAGGATAAGGGAATCATATTAGAGGATACCAGGGAAGGTGTAAAGTGGAAGAAGATTTAATCGGTTATTTCAAAAGACAGATGTGTCTGCCCCATCAGGATATACGGAGCTATTCTCCACTTGCACTAGCCTATGTCGGGGATGCGGTCTATGATCTGCTGATCCGGACAGAGGTGGTGGCGGAAGGCAATACCCAGGTGAATAAGTATCATAGACAGGTAAGCTCCATTGTTAAAGCGGAGGCACAGGCAGAATTGATGCACTGGATGTTAGATGCGTTAACCGAGGAAGAGAAGGACGTGTACCGAAGAGGCAGGAATGCGAATTCTCATACAAAGGCAAAGAATGCTACGATGGGAAATTATCACCGGGCTACCGGTTTTGAGGCATTGATCGGCTATCTGTATCTGACAGAGCAGTATGCGAGAATTACAGATTTACTGCAGATTGGAAGAAGGAGAAAGGCGGAAGCCGGAACAGAATGTGTATCGTCAGAAGATACTACAGTTGAGGACTGAAACACAACGATGGAAAGGATGTACAGGGAAAGATTTTATGCGATATGAAGAGTATACCATAGAAGGAAGGAATGCAGTTTTAGAGGCATTCCGTGCCGGAAAGACCATTGATAAATTATATATTCAGGATGGTTGTCATGATGGTGCGGTTAATTCGATCACAAGAGAAGCACGCAAGCAGGATACGATCATCAGCTATGTAGCGAAAGAACGTCTGGATCAGATCTCTGCTACGGGAAAGCATCAGGGTGTGATCGCTCAGGCAGCGGCCTATGAATATGCGGAGCTGGAGGAAATCTTTGCTAAGGCGGAGGAAAAGGGAGAGGATCCTTTTATCTTTTTATTAGATGGAATTGAAGATCCGCACAATCTGGGTGCGATCATACGGACAGCAAATCTGGCAGGAGCACATGGAGTCATTATACCCAAGCGAAGGGCCGCAGGGCTGACAGCGACCGTTGTAAAGGCATCCGCAGGTGCTTTGAATTATACTCCGGTAGTGAAGGTCACCAATCTGGTGCAGACTATGGACGAACTGAAAAAACGGGGATTATGGTTTCTCTGTGCAGATATGGACGGCGAGCTGATGTATCGTCAGAATCTGACAGGGCCGATCGGACTGGTGATCGGTAATGAAGGAGAAGGCGTCAGCCGGCTGGTTCGGGAGCAGTGTGATTTTATAACGGCGATTCCGATGAAGGGCAATATTGATTCCTTAAATGCATCAGTGGCAGCAGGCGTGCTTGCTTATGAGATCGTAAGGCAGCGGATGAACCGGTAGAATATTATCTGATTAATAAGAAGATCATTTGTAATAGTATGAGATAATGGAGAAGGTACGGATGAGTGAAAGGGAATTAACAGATGAAGAATTGATCGCACGCATTCGAATGCAGGATCATGATGCAATGGATTATCTGCTGGATAAGTATCGGAATATGGTAAAACGGGAGACCAGGGAAATCTATATGATCGGTGCAGATTCTGAAGATCTGATGCAGGAGGGGATGATCGGATTATTTAAGGCGATCCGGGATTACAATGAAGAACGGAATTGCAGCTTTCATACCTTTGCCGTCCTTTGTGTTAAGCGGCAGCTACTGACCGCTGTTACAAGTTCAAACCGCAAGAAGCATTATCCGTTAAATCATTACATATCCTTTTATTCTCAGGATGAGGAAACCAAAAGCTCTGTCATGGATATACTGGCGGCAGAAGAGAATAGTAATCCGGAGTCCAATCTGCTTATGCAGGAGCAGATGGGCGGTCTGGTATACAAGATGGATACATTATTGAGTAAATATGAGCGGAATGTACTGGAATTGTATCTGGACGGATTATCCTACGGAAGGATCGCAGAGGAACTGGATAAAACAGAAAAGTCGATTGATAATGCCATCCAGCGGATCCGTAAGAAGCTGAGTCAGGAGTAGTCACAAAAGGGCAAAAAAAGAAAGCTACTAACGGGAGTCGGACCCGTGACCTCATCATTACCAATGATGCGCTCTACCACCTGAGCTATAGTAGCATTCTGCCTTATTTCGGCAACGTGTATAATATATCAAATCTTTTCCGGGTTGTCAATAACTAACTTTTACTTTTTTCGCTGATTTCTCCATGGACTTATTATGGCAGAAATGCTATACTTATGAGGTATATGATTAGGAAGGTCAGGAGGATTGATTTGTGGAAGAGGAAGTTGTTTCAAGACATTTTATTGAACAAATCATTGATAAGGATTTAGCTGAAGGAGAATATAAAAAGATTGTGACCCGGTTCCCGCCGGAGCCGAACGGATATCTTCATATCGGACATGCAAAGTCCATTTTATTAAATTATGGATTGGCACAGGAGTATGGCGGAGCTTTTCATTTACGTTTTGACGATACGAACCCAACCAAGGAAAAGACAGAATTTGTGGAGTCCATTACCAGGGACGTAGAATGGCTGGGAGCAGATTATGATAATACCGTGTATTTTGCATCCGACTATTTTGAGCAGATGTATGAGGCCGCAGTGAAGCTGATTCAAAAGGGCAAGGCATATGTATGTGATCTGACTGCTGATGAAATACGGGAATATCGTGGTACCCTGACAGAGCCGGGGAAGAACAGTCCATACAGAGATCGTTCCATAGAGGAAAATTTAAAGTTGTTTGAGGGCATGAAAAACGGAGAATTCCCAGATGGCAGTAAAGTGCTTCGTGCGAAGATCGACATGAGTGCTCCCAATATGAATATGCGGGATCCGGTTATTTATCGTGTAGCACATATGACACATCATAATACGGGAGATCAGTGGTGCATTTATCCGATGTATGATTTTGCTCATCCGATCGAGGATGCGATCGAAGGTGTGACCCATTCTATCTGTACCCTGGAGTTTGAGGATCATCGCCCGCTTTATGACTGGGTGGTACGGGAACTGGAATATGAACATCCGCCAAAACAGATTGAATTTGCAAAACTGTATTTAAAGAATGTGGTAACAGGAAAGCGTTATATTAAGCAGTTGGTAGAAGAAGGAATTGTGGATGGCTGGGACGATCCAAGACTGGTATCCCTGAGTGCATTACGCCGCCGGGGATTCACGCCCGAATCCATCAAGTTGTTCTTAAATCTGACCGGAGTTTCCAAGGCACAGAGTACCTGTGATTATGCCATGCTGGAGTATTGTATCCGGGAGGATCTGAAATTAAAGGCGCATCGTATGATGGCTGTGCTGGATCCGATCCGGCTGATTATTGATAATTATCCGGAGGATCAGGTGGAATACATGGAGATTGAGAACAATCAGGAGAATCCGGATCTGGGTTCCCGTAAGGTTCCGTTTTCCAGAGAGCTTTACATTGAACGGGAGGATTTCATGGAGGAACCGCCGAAGAAGTATTTCCGGCTTTTCCCGGGAAATGAGGTACGCCTGAAAGGAGCGTATTTTGTTACCTGTGTAGACTATAAGAAGGACGCAGACGGACGGATTACAGAGATACATTGTACGTACGATCCTGAAACCCGAAGCGGATCCGGCTTTGAAGGCAGAAAGGTAAAAGGAACGATACACTGGGTAGATGCAGGTACCTGTGTGGATGCCGAGGTGCGTTTGTATGAAAATATCGTAAAGGACGATGAACCGGTTCGCAATGAGGATGGATCCTGGAATCTGAATCCGAATTCTTTAACTGTACGGAAAAACTGCAAACTGGAACAGAGCTTTCAAGGGGCGAAGCCGGGGGAGGCCTTCCAGTTCATGCGCCACGGATATTTTTGCGTGGATACAAAGGATACGACTGGGGAACATACTGTTTTTAACCGGATTGTGTCATTAAAGAGCTCTTATAAACCAAGTGAACAGAAAGAAATGAGGTAAAGTAATATGGCATTGTTCTCAGATTTAGAGAGTATGGGAATTGGCGGAGTGGATCTGGATAAGGTGTTTAAGGATGAACTAAAACCGAATCCTGCTGCTGTAGCAAATGAAGAGACAAAGAAGGATAATGAAATTAAGGAGGAGGATGTCTTATTCGATAAATCCTACCAGTGTCCGATCTGTGATAAGAAGTTCAAGGTAAAAGCAGTCCGGACCGGTAAATTGAAGCTGATCGATCAGGATGAGGAGATGCGGCCGATATATGAGAATCACATTGATCCCCTTAAATACGATGCAATTACCTGTCCGCATTGTGGTTATTCTGCACTGACACGGTATCTGAAACCGGTGACTACCGCACAGCTTCGATTGATAAAAAGTGAATACTGTGCGAACTTTAAGGGGATTGCCTTGGAAGAACCTTGTATGTCTTATCCGGGAGCCATATTGCGACACAAGCTTTCCCTGGTATGTGCATTGAAACGCAATGCCAAGAATAGTGAGAAGGCATACATTTTCCTGAAAATGGCATGGCTGATCCGCGGTGAGATTGAAAGTCTGCCTGATGATGATTCTATGCGTTCGGAGCTTTTAAAGGAGGAAATGGAATGCATTGAGAAGGCGTATGAAGGCTTTATGGCTGCATTTTCCAAAGAAAGCTTCCCGATGTGTGGTATGGATGAGGTATCTTTGCGGTATACAATGGCGGTGCTGGCTCATAAGCTGGGAAAGATGGAGGATTCTGTCCGGATGCTGTCTACCGTGATGACATCCAAGGCGGCGTCTCAGCGTATAAAGAATAAAGCACTTGACCTGCGGGATCAGATCAAGCAGGAGGTTCAGGCAGGCAGGAAATAACCTGCCTGTCTTTTTATACGAAAGCTAAGATTCTTCTACAGAAATATGATTGGTTTTTATGATGCCCCGGGGAATGGCATCCTTGGAATTCTTCCAGGGTTCATTGGCATAGCGATAATCATATTTATTAATGAACCATTCAATATCATCGTTTACCCGTTCCATTCCGGCGAAATAGACCTGATTTAAACAATCCAGGAATTCACTATACTGATTTTTATCTAATTTTACAGATCCTGTGTCATATAATATTCCATAATGATAAGTACAAAAACCCTTGCATTTTGAAACTGCATCCCGGAATTCGGAATCTTTCTTCCATAAGTGAAATATAGTATCGATATAACGGTCAAAGGTATCTGTCATCCGCTCACAGATGAAGCAATGGCTTTCCAGTTCTTTAATATATGTTCCTACCGGTGAGGTATCTGCTGTCCGCTTGAACAGACCGCCGGCGGATGGTTTATTTTTGGAAAGTTCTTTTAAATCCCGAATGGTTTTATCGGTATGTGTCTTGAGCATCAGGGCAAGCCCCAGGCGGTTCTTTTGCTGGTAGAGCATTTGGATATGGTGTCTGCAGAATCCTAACTTGTCTGTCATGGCACGATTATCGTCTTCCATGTAGCTTGGGCCCATTGTATATTCAATGGAATTTTGCTCTAATTCCTGGTACAGTGCACAGACCGGACATTCTTTGTCTGAACGAAATGCATCATTCACCGGTATGGTGTATAATTGTTCTTTCATATAGCCTCCCTTGGTTATTGGCAGATAAACATTAGTGTTTACGATTCGCATAAGCTCTCACATCGAAACCTTTGGTTTCTCCGTGTTCGTTGCACGAACATAGCTCCTTAAGCATTCGCTTGTCTGCTTGCAGACATCGACTGCTTTTCGTCGCTGCGCATAAGCTCTCACGTCGAAACCTTTGTTTTCTCCGTGTTCGTTGCACGAACATAGGCTGCTATAAACATTCCCTTGCCTGCAAGCAGTCGCTGAATGATTTTCGTCGCTACGCATAAGCTCTCACGTCGAAACCTTTGTTTTCTCCGTGTTCGTTGCACGAACATAGGCTGCTATAAACATTCCCTTGCCTGCAAGCAGTCGCTGAATGATTTTCGTCGCTACGCATAAGCTCTCACGTCGAAACCTTTGGTTTCTCCGTGTTCGTTGCACGAACATAGCTCCTTAAGCATTCGCTTGTCTGCAAGCAGACATCGACTGCTTTTCGTCGCTGCGTTCGAGCTTATGCGTTCATTATATCATAAATAAAAATGGGATGAATAAAATGTTATTGTTATTTTAGAATTTTTTTCAAAATAAGGGTTGATTTTTTCTGGAAAAAGGATACAATAATAATTGTGTTAGCACTCGGATGAAGTGAGTGCTATTAGAAAAAGCAATAAATGAATAAGGAGGAATATAAAATGAAGTTAGTACCATTAGGTGACAAGGTAGTATTAAAGCAACTGGAAGCAGAAGAGACCACAAAGTCAGGCATCGTACTTCCGGGACAGGCTAAGGAAAAACCACAGCAGGCAGAGGTGATTGCAGTTGGCCCTGGAGCAGAGGTAGACGGAAAGCTTGTAGAGATGCAGGTGAAGCCGGGCGATAAGGTTGTATATTCAAAGTATTCAGGTTCCGAAGTGAAGCTGGATGATGTGGAATATACTATTGTAAAGCAGGCGGATATTCTGGCAATTATTGAAGAGTAAGCCACACAAATATAAAAGTATTAAAAAATTGGAGGAATTAAAATGGCAAAGGAAATCAAGTACGGTGCAGAAGCAAGAAAAGCTCTGGAATCCGGTGTAAATCAGTTGGCAGATACAGTACGTGTTACGTTAGGACCGAAAGGAAGAAATGTAGTATTGAGCAAATCTTATGGAACTCCATTGATTACCAATGACGGGGTTACCATAGCAAAGGATATTGAATTAGAAGATGCTTTCGAGAATATGGGAGCTCAGATCGTGAAAGAAGTAGCGACCAAGACCAACGATGTTGCAGGTGATGGTACGACTACTGCTACCGTTCTTGCACAGGCAATGATCAATGCAGGTATGAAGAATCTGGCCGCCGGTGCAAACCCGATCATTTTGCGAAAGGGTATGAAGAAAGCATGCGATGCAGCGGTAGATGCATTAAAGGAAATGAGCGAGAAGATCAGTGGCAAGGAACAGATTGCAAGAGTAGCTTCTATTTCTGCTGGAGATGAAGAGGTTGGGCAGTTGGTTGCGGATGCTATGGAAAAGGTTTCTTCCAATGGCGTAATTACCATTGAGGAATCAAAGACAATGAAGACAGAACTGGATCTGGTAGAAGGTATGCAGTTTGACCGTGGTTATGTATCCGCTTATATGTGTACCGATATGGAAAAGATGGTCGCAGAACTGGATAATCCATATATCCTGATCACAGACAAGAAGATTTCCAATATCCAGGATATTCTGCCATTATTAGAGACGATCGTACAGAGCGGTTCCCGTCTGCTGATCATAGCCGAGGATGTAGAAGGCGAAGCATTGACCACTTTGATCGTAAATAAATTAAGAGGTACCTTCAATGTTGTTGCGGTAAAGGCGCCTGGCTATGGCGACAGAAGAAAAGCGATGCTGGAGGATATTGCAATTCTGACCGGTGGTAAGGTGATTTCTGAAGAGATCGGCCTGGATCTGAAAGATACTACAATGGAGGATTTAGGACGTGCAAAGAGTGTGCGTGTTGAGAAAGAGAACACCATAATTGTAGATGGTGCAGGCACGAAGGCAGAGATTGATGCCAGAATCGGACAGATTAAGATGCAGTTGGCAGATACTACCTCTGATTTTGATAAAGAAAAGCTGCAGGAACGTCTTGCTAAATTATCCGGCGGTGTTGGTGTGATCCGTGTTGGTGCAGCAACAGAAACCGAGATGAAGGAGGCGAAGCTTCGTCTGGAGGATGCTCTGGCAGCTACCAGAGCTGCAGTTGAGGAAGGAATTATCTGCGGCGGTGGCTCTGCATACATTCATGCAAGCAAGAAAGTTGCAGAACTTGCTTCCGGTTTGGCTGGTGATGAAAAGACCGGTGCAGAAATCATTCTGAAGGCATTGGAGGCTCCGCTTTATCATATCGTATCCAATGCAGGATTAGAGGGTTCTGTCATAATCAATAAGGTATATGAATCAGAATCCGGCATGGGATTTGATGCATTAAAGGAAAATTATGTTAATATGATAGAAGCAGGTATTATTGATCCGGTGAAGGTAACACGTTCTGCATTGCAGAATGCGACCTCCGTTGCATCTACTCTGCTGACGACGGAATCTGTTGTGGCAGACATTAAGGAAGAGACCCCGGCTATGCCTCCAA
>ERZ777011.2114-NODE-2114-length-17212-cov-2.712595_pt1 | contig 17212 bp, 15 predicted proteins | sample MGYA00374964_ERZ777011 | MGnify/ENA primary metagenome ERZ777011 (study PRJEB29310, sample SAMD00008975) | mouse gut metagenome | study: EMG produced TPA metagenomics assembly of the Metagenome analysis of fecal microbiota from mouse which was promoted...
AAAGTTCGTGAAGCTTATGGAATTGATGCTAAAGCAATTGAAGAACGTGAAAATCCTGAAAAGGTAAAACAGGACAAGGAAGTAACAATAAACAAAGATACTTCCGATGAAAAAAGCGAAAAAAAATAGTAGACAAATACAGTTAAACCTTGGCTTTTAAAGGCCAAGTTTTTTTGTATGATTGACATCACTTCCGGATACTTTTATTATTAATAATGTGTGAAATAATTCTATAAAAAAGGCGATAGTAAAAATATGGTAAATACAATTTTAGTTCCTGTTGCTGTCGCTATTGTTTCTGTCTTAGTTGGAGGTTGCGCTGGCTATAGTATCCGTAAAAATAAGTGGGAAACTCAAGCACAGAATGCAGCCCATGATGCAAAACACATCTTGGCAGATGCAGAAAGTAAAGCTAAAGCTGTAGAAGCTGATCTTGCTTCACAAAAAGAAGCGATGAAGAAGGCAGCAGCGGATGCAAAAAAAGAAAAAATTCTGGAAGCACAAGAAGAAATTCATCATTATCGTGAAAGAGTAGATAATGAACTTAATGAACGACGTCAGGAAATTTCCAGACAAGAAAATCGCTTACTGCAACGTGAAGATGCTATTGATCGTAAAGATAGTTTGTTGGATCAAAAAGATTCACAACTCACACAGAAAGAAAAACAAATTAAAAAATTGCAGGCTCAAGTTCTAGAAAAAGAAAATAGGGCTGATCAATTAGTGACCGAGCGAGAGAAAAAACTCTATGAAGTTGCAGAGTTGAATCAAGAAGATGCTAAAAAGATCGTTTTAGATAAGCTTTCAGACCAATTGGTTAAGGAAAGAGCAGAAATGATTGAAGAAAGTAATCAACTTGCTAAGGCAAAAGCAGATCATTTTGCTCGTAAAGTAATTGTTGATGCAATTCAAAGTAGTGCAGCCGATACGGTTTCTGAAAAAACTGTTTCAGTTGTTAATTTACCAAGTGATGATATGAAAGGTCGTATCATTGGCCGTGAGGGTAGAAATATCCGTTCATTTGAGGCTTTAACTGGTGTAGATGTAATCATTGATGATACTCCAGATGTAGTAGTCTTAAGTGGTTTCGACCCAATTAGACGTGAAATTGCAAAAAGAGCTTTAGAGCGTTTAATTAAAGATGGTCGAATTCATCCAGCGCGGATAGAAGAAATGGTTGATCGTGCTCGTAAAGAAGTAAATGATGATATTTACGAAGCTGGTGAAAGTGCCTTAATGGAACTTGGTATTCATAAGATGCATCCAGAATTGGTAAAGATTTTAGGACGCTTAAAGTATCGGACGTCTTATGGACAAAATGTTTTATCTCATTCTATTGAAGTCGGTAAATTAACAGGTGTGATGGCTGCTGAACTTGGTTTAGACGAAAAAATAGCGGTACGCGCAGGATTATTACACGATATTGGGAAGTCAATTGATCATGAAATTGAGGGTTCCCATGTAGAAATTGGTGTTGAACTTGCACGAAAGTATCATGAACCAGATTTGGTTGTGAATGCAATTGCTGCTCACCATGATGATGTTCCTAAGTTATCATTTATTGCAGAATTAGTTGTAGCTGCTGACACGATTTCTTCAGCTCGACCAGGTGCTAGAAGCGAATCTCTAGAAAACTATATTCGTCGACTAGAACAACTAGAAACGATTGCAAAGGGACACATTGGTGTAAAACAAGCATATGCAATTCAAGCAGGCCGTGAGATAAGAGTAATGGTTGAGCCCGATAAGATCTCAGATGCTCGTACTACCATTCTTGCTCATGACATTAGAAATCAAATTGAACAAGATATGGAATATCCTGGTAACATCAAAGTTACTGTTATTCGAGAAAAACGTGCTGTTGCAATAGCTAAATAAAGACGAATCTTAAGATTCGTCTTTTTTGTTTACCGCTTTATTGTGTTTATATTGGGGTGTAGGTATAATGAAAAAAGAAGTTTAAGAAAGTAGATTGTTATGTTTCAAACAATTGTTAAAATATTCTTATTAGTAATTATTACTGCTGCTATAACTCCTTTTATTAGAAAATTAGCTTTTGTATTAGGTGCAGTTGATAATCCAAATGCTCGGCGCATCAATAAAAAGCCTATGCCTACTATTGGTGGATTAGCAATATTTGTAGCTTTTAATATTGGAGAATTTGTCTTATTACGGAAAGACTTTCCTACTCATGAGCTTTTTTCAGTATTATTGGCATCCAGCGTTATTATCTTAACTGGTTTGATTGATGATATTTTAGAATTAAAACCTAGACAAAAAATGTTTGGGATTTTTGTTGCATCCCTAGTGGTATATTTCTTAGCTGGAATTAAGGTAAGAGAATTAAGCTTACCATTTTTAGGCCATATTCAATTAGGTTGGTGGAGTTTTCCTCTTACTATTTTTTGGATTCTTGCCTTAACAAATGCTGTCAATCTTATTGATGGTTTAGATGGCCTAGCTACTGGCGTTACCTTGATTTCCCTTGTAACAATGGGAATTGTTGGTTTCTTCTTTTTAAAGAGTTGGCAACATTATGTTCCAATTATGTGTATTATGTTAGCAGCTTGTTTATTGGGTTTTCTACCTTATAATTTTCATCCTGCGAAGATATTTTTGGGAGATACGGGTGCGTTATATATCGGATTTATGATTTCCGTTCTCTCTTTAAAGGGATTAAAAAATGTAACTTTTGTGTCATTATTAGTTCCAATCCTTATTTTGGGTGTTCCAATTACTGATACAGTTTATGCAATGATTAGACGAAAGTTAAATAAGAAAAACATATCTCAAGCAGATAAGCATCACTTGCATCATCAATTAATGCGAATGGGATTAACCCATCGTCAAACTGTGTTAGCTATTTATGGAATTTCACTTATTTTTTCTTTTGTCTCATTGCTTTCATTAGTATCTCCTCGGTGGGGAATCTGGCTATTAATTTTGGGTCTATTATTCGCAGTTGAACTTTTTGTTGAAACGATCGGATTATTGGGCGAAAAATATAAACCACTTTTACATTTTTTTCAACATACTATTAATAAAATGGAACGTGCAGATCCTGAAGTAAAAGTAAGACGATTAAATAAAAAAAATACAAACAAAAAAGATTTACGTTAAAATAACGTAAATCTTTTTATTGTTCATGGAAGTTTAAATTAGTAATAGGAATTTCATTAAATCTCTGGTCTATTTTTTTGAATTCTACTTTTCCAGATAATAAATTAGTTAGATCCTTTTCAACTTGAGTAATTTGATCTAGATCTAGGAAAATTTGGATTGTTACATCGGTAGTATATATTTGATTAGCAATGAGAATTTTATTTTCATTTAAATAGTGATTAATCTCATCTAGTCGATTATATGGAATTGTAAATTCAATTAATTGCTGCATGACGCACTTTACTACACCAATATTTTGAGCAGCTTCAGTTACGGAATTTGAATAAGCGCGGATTAATCCACCAGCACCCAATTTAATACCACCAAAATATCTTGTGACTACAGCAGTTACGTCTTTTAATTTCATTAATTGAAGAGCTTTTAGTTCCGGAATCCCTGCTGTTCCAGAAGGTTCACCATTATCACTTGCCTTAACTTGATTATCATTTAATCCTAAAGTATAAGCATAGGTATTGTGAGTTGCATCATGATATTTTTTAGAAATTTGCTCAATAAATGTTTGAGCTTCTTCCACTGTTTTAGTACGAGCTAACGAGCAGATGAATCTACTTTTTTTGATAACTATCTCATGTTGACCCGATTTACTGATTGTTAAATAGTTTAGTTGTTTTGATGACAAAAAATCGCCTCCAACTGCGTAATTAATATAGGGTGATATTGATGAGTGAATTAAAAGGACGCCAATGAATAGATAGTCAAAATAACCATAACATAAATAGTAAGACGACAAAAGTTCCTGCAATGATAAATGGTTTATGCCAACGATGCAACACTAAAGCAGATGCGACATTACCTAATGGATATTTATATTGCCGAGAATGCATTGGGGTTGGGAGAATAAGTGAAGAGAATAAGTTAGAAAGAAACATTGAAAAAAGTACTTATCCTAAAATAGTTACTCCACTAAGCTGGCGGGGAGAATTAACTGATCAACAGGAGTTAATTTCTAATGAGTTGGTTAATTCCTTTAAAGAGCGACGAAATCATTTAATTCATGCAGTAACTGGAGCTGGTAAGACAGAGATGCTCTTTAAAGTAGTAGAGGAAGTTTTAAAAAATGGCTTCCGAATAGCAATTGCTACGCCTCGAATTGACGTAGTTGATGAATTATTTCCCCGCTTTCAAGCAGCATTTGAAAATGTGGAAATTGGAAAATACCATGGACGTGAATATCATGATGCAAAAGATGAACAATTTATCATATGTACAACACATCAACTTTTAAAATTTTACCAGGCCTTTGATTTGATTGTGATTGATGAAGTAGACTCTTTTCCCTTTTATGAAAATAAAATGCTTCATTTTGCAGCTAAAAATGCTGTAAAAGAAAAGGGATGTACATTTTTTCTAACTGCGACTCCAGATGAAAAATTGTTAAAACAGGCCAAAGGTAAGGCAATTAATTATTCTTTGCTGAAGAGAAGATTTCATAAGGGATTACTGCCTGTACCAAAAGAAAAATATTTCTTTAAACCCTTTATTTCTAGTAAAGGAAAAGTTCATCCTGATTTGATTAAACATATTAGTAGAATTATAAGTATTAACAAACCTCTTCTGGTATTTGTTCCGAGAATCAAAGATTTGCCCATATATAAGAAACATTTGACTGCTGTTTTTAAAGAGAAAAAGATTGTGAGTGTATATGCGGGTGACAAAGAAAGGCAAAGTAAAGTCGCTAGATTTCGTAATCAAGAAATTGATATTTTACTAACAACAACAATTTTAGAACGAGGGGTAACTTTTAAACATGTTCAAGTAATTGTAATTGCGGCAGATGATCCGATTTACAATACTCCAAGTCTAGTTCAGATTGCAGGTCGAGTAGGAAGAAGTGCGGATGATAGAGATGGGCTAGTTTTATTTTGTTATCACAAATATACGAAAAATATCCGACAAGCGATGAAACAGATTAGGATGATGAATAAGTGAATAATTGTTTATTGTGTCACTCTTCTTTTCGCAGAGAGATAAATTATGAAAAATTATTTTTAGTTGTTAAGTACAAGGAAAGATATACTTGTTCTGAATGTCTAAAAAAGTTTGTTAAAAAGAAAGGAAAAATATGTTCAGGCTGTAATAAAGAAATAGATAAAGAAGAACTGTGTAATGATTGTCTATACTGGAGCCAGAAATATAAAGGCAATTTATTAGACAATCGCTCTTTATATCAATATAATGATACTTTTCACGATGTTATGGTGCGATACAAAAGATATGGAGATTATATTTTGTGTTATGTACTAGCTGAGTTAATTGATCAGTTGCCATCAGCTGATTATTATGTTCCAGTTCCGAGTTCGCCTAGTCATCTAAAAAAAAGAGGATTTGATACAATTTGCGCTATTTATCAAAATTTAGTTCCTTTAACAAAATTATTAGTTAAGGCTGATACGGAGAAAGCTCAGGGAGAAAAGAATAGGGAAGAACGTTTGTTGACTAAGCAAACCTTTTTGGCTCTCGATAATAAAAATGTTAGTGGGAAAATTTTATTGCTAGATGATATTTATACCACCGGTAGAACGCTGTACCATGCACGGGATGCACTTCTAGAAGCTTACCCTAATTGTAAAATAAATAGTTTTACAATTAGTAGATAAATCATTAGTAAAACCGCTTACAATTTGCTATACTATAAGTGTAAAGAAAAACGTCACAAGACGTTGGAAGGAGAATCTACAATGTTAAAGTACAATGTTCGTGGAGAAAATGTCGAAGTTACTGATGCCTTAAGAGATTATGTTCAAAAGAGATTGACTAAGCTCGAAAAGTACTTCGAAATTAATTCTGATGTAATTGCACATATCAATTTAAAGGTTTATCCAGATCATACAGCTAAAGTGGAAGTAACCATTCCACTCCCATATTTAGTTCTACGTGCTGAAGATACAACTGATGACATGTACAAGAGTATTGATTTTGTTTCTGAAAAACTAGAACGTCAAATTAGAAAGTACAAGACTCGTATTAACAGAAAGAGCCGTGAGAAGGGCTTAAAGGATTTCTTCTATGAAGATTTAGAAGAAGAAAAGAAAGCACCTAAAGAATTTGATATTGTTCGTAACAAGCATTTAGATTTAAAACCAATGAGTGCGGAAGAAGCCGTTTTACAAATGGATTTATTGGGTCATGATTTCTTTGTTTTTGAAGATGCAGATACAAATGGAACCAGTATTGTATATCGCAGAAATGATGGTCGTTATGGCTTAATTGAAACTAATGAATAATTAAAACAATCTTATAAATTGAGAGTCTCTTAAGTGCTACTAAGCTTAAGAGGCTTTTTCTTGTAATAGTAGGTTTCTCATTTTTACAAATTAATGTTAAAATTACATAGTATTATTTTAGATTTGTGCACAAAATTTAAATTTAAGGACCGATTAAATGGCTAATATTCTTAAAAAAATTTACGATAACGATAGAAGAGAATTAAAGAAATTTGAAAAATTAGCAACTAAGGTAGAATCTTTAGGAGACGAGTACGAAAAATTATCTGATGAGCAACTCCAAGCAAAGACACCAGAATTTCGTAAGCGTTTAGAAAATGGTGAAACGTTAGATGATATTCTACCAGAAGCATTTGCTACGGCACGTGAAGGTGCAAAAAGAGTTTTAGGATTATATCCTTTCCGTGTTCAAATTATTGGTGGTATTGCACTTCATTACGGTAATATTGCCGAAATGATGACTGGGGAAGGTAAGACCTTAACTGCTACTTTGCCAGTTTATTTAAATGCTCTAACGGGGAAAGGTGTTCATGTAGTAACAGTTAATGAGTACCTGTCTAGTCGTGATGAAAGTGAAATGGGGCAATTATATAAGTGGCTCGGTTTATCTGTAGGTTTGAACCTTAATTCGATGTCTGCAGACGAAAAGAGAGACGCTTATAATTGTGACGTTACTTATTCAACTAACTCTGAGCTGGGATTTGATTATTTAAGAGACAATATGGTTGTCTACAAAGATCAAATGGTTCAACGTCCACTTAATTATGCAATTATCGATGAGGTTGACTCAATCTTAATTGATGAAGCAAGAACACCATTAATTATTTCCGGACAAGCAGAGCAAGCAAATAGTGAATATATTCGTGCTGATCGTTTTGTTAAAACTTTAGTTGAAGATAAAAGTGATGACGATGTAGATGATGATGAAGACCATGGTGACTACAAGATTGATTGGCCAACCAAAACAATTAATTTGACCAATCAAGGAATTAAAAAAGCTTGTGAACACTTTGGTTTGAAGAACTTGTATGACATTGATAACCAAGTTTTAGTCCACCATATTGATCAAGCGTTAAGAGCTAACTACATTATGTTGAAAGACATTGATTATGTAGTTCAAAATGGCGAAGTTATGATTGTCGATTCTTTTACCGGACGTGTAATGGAAGGTCGTCGCTATTCTGATGGACTTCACCAAGCAATTGAGGCAAAAGAAGGGGTTAAGATTCAAGAAGAGTCTAAAACTCAAGCGACTATCACTTACCAGAACTTCTTTAGAATGTATAAAAAGCTCGCAGGTATGACAGGTACAGCTAAGACGGAAGAAGAAGAATTTCGTGAGATCTATAACATGGAAGTAATCACTATTCCAACTAACCGTCCTATTGCCCGTAAAGACTTACCGGATATTTTATATCCAACCTTAGATTCTAAGTTTGAAGCTGTAGTAAAAGAAATTAAGGAACGTCACGCCAAAGGACAACCAGTATTAGTTGGTACTGTAGCTATTGAAAGCTCTGAACGTTTAAGTCAAATGCTTAATCAAGCAGGTATTCCACACGCAGTTTTGAATGCTAAAAACCATGCTAAAGAAGCAGAGATCATTATGAATGCTGGTCAAAGAGGAGCAGTTACAATTGCTACTAACATGGCTGGTCGTGGTACTGATATTAAATTAGGACCCGGTGTTAAAGAATTAGGCGGTTTAGCTGTTATTGGTACTGAACGTCACGAGTCTCGTCGTATTGATAATCAGCTTCGTGGTAGATCTGGTCGTCAAGGGGATCCAGGTGTAACAAGATTTTATCTTTCTCTAGAAGACGATTTGATGAAGCGTTTTGGTGGAGATCGAGTAAAATTATTCCTTGATCGAATATCTGATAATGATGATGATAAAGTTATTGAATCACGTATGATTACTAGACAAGTTGAATCAGCTCAAAAGCGTGTTGAAGGAAATAACTACGATACTCGTAAGCAAACTTTGCAATACGATGATGTTATGCGTACGCAACGTGAAATTATTTACGGAGAAAGAATGCAGGTTATTTCTGAAGAAAAATCATTAAAATCTGTCTTAATGCCAATGATTAAGCGAACTATTGATCATCAAATTGATATGTATACCCAAGGCGACAAAAAAGATTGGCGAAATGATCAATTAAGAGATTTTATTTCATCTGCTATTACTGACGAAGAAACTACTAAAAAGCTTAATATGAAGCACTTAAGTGCGGAAGAACTTAAGAAGCGTCTTTATCAGATTGCAGAAGATAATTACACTGAAAAAGAAAAACAACTTGCTGATCCGGAACAAATGCTAGAATTTGAGAAAGTTGTTATCTTACGTGTTGTAGATGAACGTTGGACCGATCATATCGATGCGATGGATCAATTACGACAATCTATTAGTCTAAGAGGATATGGACAACTAAATCCATTAGTTGAATATCAAGAAGCCGGCTATAGAATGTTTGAAGAAATGATCAGTAATATCGAATTTGATGCCACCCGTCTATTTATGAAGGCTCAAATAAGACAAAACATTAGTCGATAAAAAATAAAGGGAGGCAGATAATGTCTCTCTTTTTTGCTATTATTAAAGTAAAAATTAATTTTATAATGTGAGGAAAATAAAAATGGAGATTAGTGAAATTCAAGCAGAATTAAATGATCTTAATCCTAAGTTAGAGCATTTCAGGAGGTCTCTTTGACTTCGATTCATTAAATGAAGGTATTGCAATTAATGAGCAAAAAATGGCAGAACCTGGTTTTTGGGATAATCAAGAAGAAGCACAAAGCTTAATTAATGATACTAATCGAATGAAGGAAAAAAGTGAAAACTTTAAGCAACTTGAAGCAAAATACGATGATGCTCAAACTGCTTTAGAGTTACTTAAAGCAGATCCAGATCCTGAATTGAGTGAAGAATTATCTGAAGAAATGGTGTCATTATCACAAAGTTTTCATGATTATGAATTATCATTATTATTATCAGATAAATATGATCAACATAATGCTCTAATGGAAATCCATCCCGGTGCTGGTGGTACTGAGGCCATGGATTGGGCTGATATGCTTTTAAGAATGTATCAACGCTATTCAACTAGTCATGATTTGAAATTTGAAATTGAAGATTATGAACCTGGTGAAGAAGCTGGTGTTAAAAGTGTAAGCATCCGGATTCAAGGGAAAAATGCTTTCGGATTACTTAAATCTGAAAATGGTGTTCATAGATTAGTAAGAATATCTCCTTTTGATTCGGCAAAAAGACGGCATACATCTTTTGCTTCTGTAGAAGTAATACCAGAGATTGATCAAAGCATTGAGGTTGATATTAATCCAGATGATTTAAGAATTGATGTTTATCGCTCAAGTGGGGCTGGAGGGCAGCACATTAATAAGACTTCTAGTGCAGTTCGCATTACCCACTTACCTACTGGAATTGTTACCTCATCGCAGGCTCAGCGATCTCAATTGCAAAATAGAGAAACTGCCATGAATATGTTACGGGCAAAGTTATTCCAGCTAGAAGAAGAGAAGAAAAGAAAGCAAACAGAAGAACTTAAAGGTAATCAAAAAGAAATTGGCTTTGGTTCTCAAATTCGCTCTTATGTTTTTCATCCTTACAATATGGTAAAAGATCATCGGACTAATTTTGAAACTAGTGATGTAAATGGTGTAATGGATGGAAAATTAGATAATTTTATTTATGCTTATTTACAGTGGCTCTTAAGCCAAAAAAATCCGGACTAAAGTTTAAGGAAAAGATCTATGGGATTTGTAACTATTTTAATATTGGTATTAGCTGCTTTGGTGATTTTAAGTATTTTATTTTCAATATTTAAATTCTTTATTGGCTTGTTACCTGTTGCTATAATTGTTGCTTTGATTATTTGGCTGCTAGCTAAATTTTCTAGCAATAAAAAAGATACAGATACAAAGAAAACTAATAGACATAAGCCGGTGCAGCGGTCCACTAATAATCAAAAGCGAAAGAAAGCACGAAATGTTTCAGTCAAAGATGTAGAAGATAAAGAGGATAACAAAAATGGTTGAAGCAGTTAAAGTTAGTGAATTAGTAAAAGATCTTCCTTCACTTAGAGTGGTTGAAGGAAAGGCCTATTTAGATCAAAAGTTAATTAATACTTCTGATATTTCGCGTCCAGGTTTAGAATTAACAGGGTATTTTGATTTCTATCCTAAAAATAGAATTCAATTGCTAGGAAGAACGGAAATTTCTTATAGTGCGCGTTTAGATCATGATTTGCGTGAGCGAGTATTTACCAAAATGGCAACTCCAGAAACTCCTTGTTTCATTGTGTCACGAGGTTTACCAATTCCATCAGAGATGCTTGAAGCAGCTGAGAAAGAAAATATACCTGTTCTCTCGAGTAATATGGCTACAACACATTTATCAAGTGTCATTACTCAATTTCTAGATGAAAAACTTGCACCTCGGAAGAGTATTCACGGTGTTTTAGTAGAAATCTACGGAATGGGTGTATTGATTATTGGAAATTCTGGTGTTGGTAAGTCAGAAACAGCCCTAGACTTAGTTAAACGAGGACACCGTTTAATTGCGGATGATCGAGTTGATGTTTACCAAAAAGATGATAAGACTGTAGTGGGAGAAGCTCCTAAGATCTTAAAGCATTTAATGGAGATTCGAGGAATTGGAATTATTGATGTGATGAATCTTTTTGGTGCTGGAGCAGTTAAAGACAGTACTGAAATTCAATTGATAATTTGTTTGCAAAATTGGGATCCAAAAGCCAATTATGATCGCCTAGGATTTAATGAAAAGACGCGTGAGATTTTTGAAGTAGATGTACCACAAGTAACTGTTCCAGTTAAAGTGGGACGAAATCTGGCTATTATTATTGAAGTAGCAGCTATGAACTTCAGAGCTAAGAAAATGGGCTATGATGCTAGTCAAAAATTTGAACAAAATCTAACTGAATTAATTTCAGACAATTCTAAAAAAGACGAGGGTGAAAGCAGGAAATGAGTTTAGCTTTAAATCCTATAGCTTTTAATCTGGGCCCGCTTCAAGTTAAGTGGTACGGTATTTTAATGGCTACGGGAGTTTTAGTAGCAACTTCAATGGCAATTAATGAAGGAAAGAAAAGGCATATTATGCCTGATGACTTCATTGACTTCCTCCTTTGGGCAGTTCCGATTGGTTTTATTGGAGCTCGAATATATTATGTAGTTTTTGAATGGGGCTATTTTTCTCAACATCCCGACCAAATAATTGCTATTTGGAATGGCGGTATTGCTATTTATGGTGGTTTGATCGCTGGACTAATAGTGTTGTTGATTTTTTGTCATCAACGAATGCTACCGCCATTTCTAATGCTTGATATCATAGCTCCAGGTGTAATGGCTGCACAGGTAATTGCTCGGTGGGGTAATTTTATGAATCAAGAAGCGCATGGTGCTAAAACAACTTTATCCTTTCTAGAAAGTCTACATTTGCCACATTTCATTATTCAGCAAATGTATATTAATGGTTCATATTACCAACCGACTTATTTGTATGAGTCGACATTAAATTTGATTGGCTTAATTTTGATTTTAAGTTTACGTCATAGAAAACATCTTTTTAAGCGTGGAGAAATATTTTTAAGCTATGTAATTTGGTATTCCGCTGTTCGTTTCTTTGTTGAAGGGATGAGAACGGATAGTTTATATATTGCTAATACAATTAGAGTTTCACAAGCGTTGAGCTTGATTTTGTTTTTTGGCGCAATTATTCTTTGGATTTATCGTCGTAAAGTTGTAAAGCCAAAGTGGTATTTAGCTGGCAGCGGTTTAAAATACCCGTATAATAGAGATTGAAAGAAATAATTTTTTATAGAAAGTTTGAGTAAAAAAATGGCAAAGATTGCAGTTTTAGGTAATGGTTCATGGGGTTCTGTTCTTGGTTCAATGTTAGCTGATAACGGAAATGATGTAGTATTATATGGAAACATTGATAGTGTTAACCAAGAAATTAATGAACATCATACTAATACTCACTACATGAAAAATTGGAAACTTAATCCTAATGTGCCTGCTACTGGAGATTTAGAAAAAGCATTGGATGGTGCCGAAATTGTTTTATTTGTTTTACCAACTAAAGCAGTTCGTATTGTTGCTAAAAATGTACGTAAAATATTAGATAAAACTGGCGCTACTCCTTTATTGGTAACTGCAACTAAAGGAATTGAACCAGGCAGTAAAAAACTAATTTCAGATATTTTAACTGAGGAAGTTTATCCAAATGATAGTGAAAAAATAGTAGCTATTTCAGGTCCTAGTCATGCTGAAAATGTTGCTCAAAAGGATTTAACTGCAATTGCTTGTGCATCCACCAGTGAAGAAAATGCTAAGAGAGTACAAAAGATATTTTCAAATAACTATGTCCGTTTCTACACTAATGATGATTTAGTGGGAGTTGAAGTAGGTGGAGCAGTAAAAAATGTTATTGCAATTGCTGCAGGTATCCTAGTTGGTAAAGGATATGGTGATGATGCAAAAGCTGCTTTAATGACTAGAGGCTTAGCTGAGATTACTCGTTTAGGAGTTAAATACTTCGGCGCAAAACCAATGACTTTTTCAGGTCTTTCCGGAATTGGTGATTTAATTGTAACAGCAACTTCTCAAAATTCTCGTAATTGGCGTGCAGGTAAGCAAATTGGAGAAGGAAAGAGTCTTGATTATGTTTTAGATCATATGGGCCAAGTTGTCGAAGGCGCTACGACTGTTAAGGCTGTACATGAATTAGCAGAAGAAAAGAATATTGACATGCCAATTAGTGAAGCTATTTACCGTGTTTTATATGAAAATGCTGATGTAGATCAAGAAATTAAGACAATGATGGGAAGAAATCCTAAGCCAGAAGTTCAACTATAAGCAAAAAGATTGCAATTTTTATTTGTTCATAGTAATATATACTTACAAAAAGTAAGAATAGAGGCGAGAATATGGCTGAGAAAAAAAACTACGATGTAATTGTAATTGGAGCAGGACCTGGTGGTTTAACTGCTGCTTTATATGCCGCTCGAGCTAATTTGAAAGTAGTTATTTTGGATCGTGGTATTTATGGCGGCCAAATGAATAATACTGCTGGCATTGATAATTATCCTGGCTTTGTTGATATTCAAGGACCTGAATTAGGCGAAAAAATGTATCAAACGGCTACAAATGCCGGAGCTGAATTTGCTTATGGCGATGTACAAAGTATTAGGCAAGATGGTAATAAAAAGATTGTGAAAACTGATTCAGGTGAATACGAAGCTGGTGCAGTTGTTATTGCTACTGGTGCGGTTCATAAACATCTTGGAGTTCCTGGCGAAGAAGAATATGCTGGAAAAGGCGTATCATATTGTGCTGTTTGTGACGCCGCTTTCTTTAGAGATGAAGATGTTGCTGTAATTGGTGGCGGAGATTCAGCTATTCAAGAGGGGCTATATTTGGCACAGTCTGCTAAGTCAGTCACTGTTATCCATCGGCGTGATCAACTTCGTGCGAAAGCTGAATTACAAAAGAAAGCTTTCGAAAATGATAAGATGGAGTTTATCTGGAATGCTCAAACTGAAGAAATTGTCGGAGATGGCAATAAAGTAACTGGTGTGAAATATAAGGATAAAGAAACTGGTGAAGAAAAAGAAATTAAAGTAGCTGGTGTATTTATTTATGTTGGTATTCAACCACAAACAGATGCTTTTAGAGATTTAGGCATTACTGATGACCAAGGTTGGGTCCTAACGGATGATCATATGCGTACTAAAGTTGATGGGATCTTTGCTTTGGGTGATGTTCGAGCAAAAGAACTTCGTCAAATTGCAACTGCTGTCGGTGAAGGAAGTATTGCTGGTCAAGAAGTATATAACTATTACCAAGGTCTTGATGAAGATTAAGATCATAAATGAAAAGAAAAGCTGTCTATCATTGATAGGCAGCTTTTTTGCATATAAAATTGTTTATATTATGAAAGAATCAATAAATTATTTACTTAAGTAATAAATTATTCAGTAATAGCGGATTAATTAGTATTATGATACAGTATTTGTGAATAGAAAAAGTGGTGGAAAATATGACAACAATTAAAGAAATAGCTGCCAAATCTGGATTTTCACCGGCAACTGTATCACGCTTATTAAATAATGATTCGCGTTTGTCAGTTACTCCTGAAACGAAAAGTAAGATATTAAAAGTAGCAAATGAATTAGGATATTTTAAAAAGCGTAATAACGTAAGTGACTTAAAGCCTGAAATTGCATTGCTTTATCGCGTAAATGGGAAGGAACAACTTCAGGATGAATATTTTTCTTTTTTACGGGATGCTGTTAATAAAGTGGGGAAAGAAAAAGGTATTAAATTAACTTTATTCACTGAATTGAACAAGTTGATACAACAAGCTTCGATCTTTCAAGGTTTTATTGGAGTAGGAACAGCTGAACTTACCTATAAGGAATTAGAAAAACTACACGATGTTTTACCAAATGGGGTCTTTATTGATATTAACCCTGCTCCAGAGCTATTTGATTCGGTTCAGCCTAATCTTGAATTAACAGTACAGGATGCAATCCAGAAATTAATAGCGCATGGGTATAATAATTTAGGCTACATCGGTGCTGAAAGTTTGACTTTAGACCATCAACCACAACGCGATATTCGAGAGATTACTTTTACAGAGTATTGTAAAACCCGAGGGATAAAGAATACTGAGGTAGTTGCCAAGGGAATTGTTAGTGTTAAAAATGGCTATAACTTAGCAAAAGAAGTAGTTAATAAATTAGGGAAAAAGTTACCTGATGCTTTTATTATTGCCTCTGATACATTAAGTGTGGGTGTTTTGCAGTACTTTAACGAGGTAGGAATTAGAGTCCCAAAAGATACTGCTATTATCAGTATTAACAACAGTGATATCATAAAGTATGTTTCACCACCACTAACTTCATACAATATTGATCAAATTGCTTTGAGTAAATTAGCAATTTCTGTTTTACTTATGCGAATTACTAACTCAGAATTGCCGCAGGTGCATTTAACCATGAATACTAATTTAGTTATAAGAAAAAGTTTTAACTAAGTGCATTAAAAATTTAATGCACTTTTTTTATAAAAAGTAGTAAATTTATTTACTAAAATGATAAATAGTTTTATAATTACCTATGAAAACGATTACATATATCTGATTGATTTACGAGGTAAAAATTATGAATAAAGATGAATTAATTAAAAATTATCAAGAAGTATTTGGTAAAAATGAAAAAGATGTATTTTTTTCACCGGGTCGAATTAATGTAATTGGAGAGCATACTGATTATAATGGAGGTCATGTTTTTCCAGCAGCGATTAGCCTAGGTATTTACGGTGTTTATGGTCCAAGAAATGATAATAAAGTTCATCTTTATTCAGGTAATGTGGACGGCAAAATTGTAGAATTTGACTTAAATGACGATACAGTAGAAAAAGATGATCGATTCTGGGCAAATTATTTTAAAGGAATGATAACTTATTTACGACAAAGAGAAGATGGAAATAAGATTAATCATGGCTTTAACCTATATATTAAGGCTGATTTACCTTCCGGATCGGGTTTATCTTCAAGTGCAGCAATTGAAATGTTAATGGGAATGATCTTAAAAGATGAATTTGATTTAGATATTGATCGGCTAGATTTAACCCGACTTGGTCAAAAAACAGAAAATGAATTTGTCGGTTTAAACTCGGGAATTATGGATCAATTTGCCTGCATTATGGGTAAGAACGATAGTGCTATTTTCCTTGATTGCAACACCATGGAATATGAATATCTGCCTCTTAAGTTAGGAGACTATGAAATTATTATTATGTCCACCAATAAAGAGCATACTCTAGCCGATTCGGCCTACAACGATCGGGTAAGAGAATGTAAGAATGCCTTAGAAAAATTACAAACTAAGCTTGGTATTACTTCTTTAGGTGAGTTAGATAGTCAGACTTTTGATGAATATGCATATTTAATTAATGATGAGACAGAGATAAAACGTGCTCGTCATGCAGTTAATGAAAATGAAAGAACGATCAGAGCAACTAAGGCAATGAAGGATAATGATCTTGAAAAATTAGGTCATTTGATAAATGCGTCTCATGTTTCTCTCCACTATGATTATGAAGTAACAGGTAAAGAACTGGATACCCTAGCAGAAGCAGCTTGGAAACAAGATGGTGTTCTAGGTGCCAGAATGATTGGCGGCGGCTTTGGTGGCAGTGCAATTGCAATTGTGAAAAAAGACAAAGCAGAAGAATTCAAGAAAAATGTTGGTAAAATATATCACGATAAAGTAGGTTATGATGCAAGTTTCTATGACGCAGAAATTGTAGATGGAACTAAAAAAATTTAAACTTAAGGGGCTACAAAAATGAAAGTTATTGAAAAATTTGCATATGAAGTGATTGATAGTGGAACGTATGAAGAACTAGATTATGTTTACCTAGTTAATAAAATTAAAGCTTTGGTAGGAGATGAAGATGAAGAATATGATGAAAATCTCTCACCGGTAAAGCAACTTGTTCAAATGGCTGTGGACCATAAAATTATTCCTGATGATGTTACCTCACGGGAAGTCCTGAATGATGAATTATATGATTTAAAAATACCAGCACCTTCAAAGGTAAATGAAATTTTCTGGGAAAAGATGCAAAAGTCGCCTAAGACTGCAACTGATTGGTTTTATCGACTTTGTGTTGACAATAATTATGTTAAAAAAGAAGCTATTGCTAAAAATATTGTTTTTTCTGGAAAAAGTTCTAAGAACCATGAATTAGAA
>ERZ777011.2115-NODE-2115-length-17208-cov-2.638023_pt1 | contig 17208 bp, 20 predicted proteins | sample MGYA00374964_ERZ777011 | MGnify/ENA primary metagenome ERZ777011 (study PRJEB29310, sample SAMD00008975) | mouse gut metagenome | study: EMG produced TPA metagenomics assembly of the Metagenome analysis of fecal microbiota from mouse which was promoted...
GTGATGATTTTATACCCCAGGGCAACCAGGGCGGCCTTCATTGTGGATGTAGTCCAGCCGTTGGAACCGTATGTTGCGCCGGATCCGGATGCCACCGCCGCCACGTTCTGAAGGCTGCTGCAATCACAATTACATTTCCCTACTTTTGACAGATCAAAATTGACCGCCTTTGCCAGCCTGTAAAGGCTGTTGCGGTCACTCTCCCCGAACCAGTTATAACCGATATTGTCATTCCTACAAGCCGCTTCAACGGCCGCCGCGTGCTTCTCCCGGACATTCGCGTCCGGATGGATTGCCATATAATCCCACGGTTTAGAGTACCATTCCCGGATGCAGACTTCTTTCCCGGTCTGATCCCCGGCTTTTCCGCTTGTGGTTCCGTTTTCTGAAATGCTTGCATGGCCTATTCTTATTCCCATGATATTTTCCCCCTTTCCGCCGCCGGATGCCGCGTATTTATCAAAATATCCCTGGCCGCATCTGGCGCGCTCTGCCTTTACTGCTTCAGACTGATCGGCCGGACATTCAAACCCGGTCAAAACTTTGTTGGATGCCGTTTTTACGTCCGTGGCCGATTTCAAGACGGAAAGCACGCCCTTGTAACTTGTGGAAAGCTCCCTGACCAAAAATTCAAGCTGCATTTCCAGATTTCCGATTGAAACGCCTTTTGACTTTGCCAGATCGTAAAGCCCGGCCTTCCGGCCTGCAGAAGTCCATTGCGCCAGCCCGTACCCGTATTGTTTGCCGGGAAGAGGATGCAGAAATTCCGCACGGCTTATTTGTCCGGCGTCAACCGCCGCCGTATAGCTTTTATCTGTGCAATAGGGCTTTCCGGCTTCTTTCAGCCGCCTTTCACACAAATTTTCCAGGTTCTCCGGATTCAGCCCCGATTCTTTTTCCAGGTTCCCCATAAGGCCGGCGGCTCCGTATTTGTTCAGGCCGGCGGCGATCAGATAATTCCAGATTTTTTCCGCTGTATCTTTTCCCGTAAGCGCCATAATCAAGCCCCCTTCTTAAATTGCGTTATGGACTGGATAACCTTGTCATATCCCACCATTGCGGCCAGCCACGACAAAAGCACAAGCGCAATCAGGTAAACCGCCATTTTCAAATTAAAGGCCGTTTCCGTGATGACCAGATAGCCGGCCGATACCAGGACGGACAACCCCGCCGCAACATATCCGGTCAGCGCGTTACAATAGAATTTCTTCCCGCGCTCCAGAAGCCAGCCTTTTATTGCTTCCGTGAAAAGCCCGGTCAATACCGATACAAGCAAAAGCCCCATCATAAAAATTTCAAACGTCATTTTCTTTTACCTCTCTTTCCCTGTCCTCTTGCTGCCATTTCCGATCCGTGTATTTGTCTTTCGTGACCTTGATCCAGCCCATGATCCCACATTCCCCGGACAATGCCGCAAATACGCAAGTGCATAAAGTATCTGGGATCGCTCCGGTTGTTTCAAACACATGGATCATTTTCAGCGTGAAGGCAATCAGCAGGACGCCCACTACAACAAGGACAACATCCATTGTTTTGTGCTTCTTTCTGGCGGCGCGCGTTGCCGGTCTGCGCCGCCGGTAATTCCTTGATCCATATCTCATTTTCTGTCTTTCCTTCCTCAAATTCCGGCGCCCATGCGTATCAGCACAAACACCACGCCGACAACGGCCGTAATAATTGCCGCCGCAAGCGTCCGGGCCAGCCATTTGTTGGAATCCTCCAACTGCCCGATCCGCTCTTTCATCCCGTCAATATCCCCGGTCAGCCGGATAATCTCGTTTTCATTGTCATACGTCTTTTTCTTTGCGGCGTCGAAACTATCCAGCTTCGCTTCAATTTTGGTCAGACGGTCCAGGACTTCACGCTCAAAAGTTGTTTCTGACATAGGAAAACCCCCTTTCTTGATTTTTAGACAATAAAAAAGCCCGGTTTCCCGAACTATGTATTGTTGAAAATGCGGAAGGAAAATTCATCAATAATTTTCCTCAAAAGGTTTCCGGCCGTGAAATGCTCAATCAGCCCAAAATAGCTCTGCATGGTATTATTGACCTTTTCAAAAGTAATGCGGCCGGCTTCAAACATCCCGCGGACAAATTTCATCCGCCTAAACATCCGGAACCTTGTGCTTTTCCTCATGCGGATCCGCTTCGCCGTAATCTGCGCCCCTACAAAAGTAACCGGAAGATGCGCCGGCCGGATGCAGGTCTTTTTGTTTAGTTCAAGATGCAGGCTTTCCTTCAGGAACCTTTCTATCTCGTTGCGGATGCCGTGCAATTCCTCTTTATCCGGCCATAGGATGATAATATCGTCCATATAGCGGATGTAATACCGGATATGCAGGCTATGCTTGCAGAACTGATCCAGCTCATTCAAATAAATGTTGGCGAACATCTGACTTGTCAGATTCCCGATAGGCATACCACGGTTATAGATCCAGTCGTCTTGATCGCATAACTCCGGCTGAACCCCTTCCGGAAGCCCGAAGGCCGTGTCCTCACAATTTATCAGATTGTAAAGGTCACGAAGGATAAGTTCATCTTTGATATGCTTTGCAAGTATTTTCATGAGGATTTCATGGTCAACCCTGTAAAAATACTTTGCTATGTCCAGTTTCAGCACATACCACTTTTTGGCGCTCCTGGATGCCTTGCGAAGCCATGTCTGAAGCTGCGCCCTTGCCGCCGTGGTTCCCTTGCCGTTTCTGCATCCGTAACTATGCGTGATATACTGCCGGTCAAACAACGGATTTAATTTTTGATAAAAAGCCCATTGCACGACGCGATCCGGATATTGCAGGGCCATGATGATCCGCGGCTTCGGCTCATAGATTTTCTTCATCCGGTATTTCCCAACATGATAGGATGATTCCAGGGGATTTCCCGGAACCCCGTCTTTCGGAAAATACGTCAGCTTATTGTTGATATTTATAAGTTCCTCTTCCCTGTGTGCCGCAAACTTTAGATTCTCGTCACGGTAACGCTTGTTTTTGGAAGCGTTCCGGTCTGCTTCTAACAGATTGTCAAAACTTATTATTTCATCATGCGTCACATTAAAGGTTTTCAATATTCCTTTTCCTTTCCAGGATATTTCCCCGCTGCATCCGCCGGCGGCGGGGATTGCATTTCCAGCTTTCGGCCAGAAATGCCGCGCTATCCGTTACACCCTTCAAGCCCTGTGCATCCCCTGCGGCGGCGCGTCCGGATGCCTGGTACTAACTGCATTGATAGCAACTTTAGTTTCTCTGGCAATCTGCCAGAACGGAAACGGATCCCTTTCCTTTTCCTTGCACTGTGAGAATGTCCGTAAACATTCCCCTTCTGGCTCAAAAGGTAAGCGGAAAAGAAGCCAATGTTCGTGTTCACGTTCGACCGGGGATTGTTGACGTTCAGCGCGGACGAACCGGCGTTCGAAGTGTTGTTGTAACTGCCACCAACGATCGGCAAGCGTTATTTGACCCGTTCCCACCGGACAAACCGCATCCGGATTTTATTTATTTTCCTTTTGTGATTTAATCCAGCCGCCAAGAAGCCTTCCTACCTCACATAATCTTTCGGAAATAATTTGATAACGCTTTTCATCAATAAAATGCAGGTCATACGAAAGATCATTGAAAAGCCGCAATAATTCAAGCTGAACATCCGCATCCTGTAAAGTGGTTTTCTTGAAATATTTCTTCTGCGCTGTGATGATATATTTCAGAAATTCAAACAGACATTCCTTGTAATCTGCCACAAACCCCGGCTTTTCACTCCGCGGGTACTTGACCCACGAAGTATAAAGATACTGCATTAAATCTTTCGTTTTCTGCAATATGATCAACCCGTTTCTTTGATCCCGCCCCTCGTCGGTTTCCGGATCGCCTTTCGGCCGGCTGTCATATCTTTTCAGATTTCCCATAATATTTTTTACTTTTCCCTTTCCTGCCAAAATAAAGGGGCTACTACCGTAGCCCCAAACAGAACACTGTTATCAGATTGCAGATCACAACTCAAGGAAAGCGGAAAAGAAGCCAATGTCCGTGCTCACGTACGACCGGGGATGGTTGACGTGCAGCGCGGACGAACCGGCGTGCGAAGTGTCGTGGTAACTGCCACCAACGAACGGCAAGCGCTCCCCCTCATTGTTCAGCCAGAAGCCGCCGGTATAGCTTTCCCCTGCTTTTGGCGCAAGGAACAATTCAAAGAGGATTTCCGGAATTGTAAGCCCCGTAACTGCGCCCATATTAGCAAAATTCCCCATATGCGCGGCTTTTGCCGCTCCGGTTGCTGTTCCCACCTTGAAATCCGCCGTATAAGCAAGCGTTCCAGCCGCGCCGGGATCTACCAAGGCGCCGGATGGAAGGATCTCTTTCCAGTATGTGCTAACGGCCGCATGAGATACCTGTTTCGCGGGCATATTCTGGTTCATGATCTGGATTTTGCCATCCACAATACGCATACCGGAAATCCATTTCCAGACATTGCCGACCCAATCAGCGATCCCTTCCCTTGTACCGTCTGAAAACCATGTAGCCGGCCCGGATCCGGTTGCCGTCCTGGTTGTCCTTCTGCCGCCGCTGCCGTCTCCCTCGTCCGCGGTCTGTTCTCCAACCTCATATGTGTATGCGTGGTTCTTGCCATACTGCGTATTGCCGCGCGGCTCAAATCCGGACTTGTGGATCAAGTGGTTAATAACCGCCCTTTCCGCAATGGAAAGCATATGCCAGCCCGCGCCCTTTGCATTGCAGGCCGCCATTGAATTATCAAAATTGATAACCGCCGCCGGATCCATGCCGGGCCATGAATAAGCCCTTCCGTTAATGATGCAGTTTACAAACTTGCTGGCGAAAAAGCGTTTGTATTCCACATCATCCACCAGGAAGGCGGAATGCGTCTTTTCCGATCCACCCGTGAAAAGCTGTGCATTTGTCCGCTTGTTTATCGGAATCATGAAAGATGGAAGGTTTATATCATCCTGGATCACGGTACACCCGAACCCCGTCAGCCCTTCCGTTGCAAATTTCAAGCTGTCAAAATTATAGGCTTTCAATTAAAACACCCCCTCTTTTAATGCGTAAAGCGTCAGCGTCACATTGTCCATAGAAAACGGGATCGGATCCTTCTGGATGATTGTGGGGCTTTTCCCACTCATGCCGGATTCTTCCCCGCCGTCCTCATTTTCCGCGTCATAGTCCGGATTTTCAACTTCCTTTTCCGTGAACCCTCTGGCCGGAATGTCGATCTGCGCCACATAGTAAAGGCCTTCCCCTGTATGCAGCTTTCCGAAAGCATCCGCACATATATCCCTGTGTTCCGGCTTTTCGGATTCCATAGTTTCCAGATTTAACATGATCTGATCCCCCAGGTTCAGCCAGTTTCCCATAGTGGTATGGGAAATTTTCGGCCCCTCGTTCGCTTCAATAATTTTCATATTCTGATCCCTACCTCTCTTTTAACCTCGTTCATCCTGGCATTGATTTCTTCCGCATACTCCCGGTTCTCACGGGGGGAATTATTGCGGGAACCGCCGCCAAACTGCCTAAGCAATGCCGCTTCCTGCCTGCGGCGCTCGTCTGACTTTATAATCACATTTGCCGCCATCAGTAAAGCCCCCCTGTCACATGAAGTTTTAATGCCACTTTGCGCGCGCTGCCGGAATAGCAGACTTTAAAGGCATTTAAAGCCTTTCCATAGGTTTCCACCCGTTCCACCGGGCCATCCGAAGAAACAATCTCCGCTTCCACGCTGTAATCCGTATTGTTTACCATCCGCGGAAGCGTGATTGTCTTTTCCGCATTTGTGGCGGGAAATTTCAGCGTGTTTGTAAGCTCCGCCGTTATGATCTGCCCCCGCATATCATCCACGGAATCCTGCATCAGCCGAAGGTTCATGGACATAAAAGCCGCCATCAGCGCATTTTCCAGCGTGCCGAAGTCCATATTGCCAAAATTCGTCGCGCTCTGCTGTGTTCCTCTTTGCTCAATCTCGCCCGGCGCCGGTTTCACTTCATAAAGCCCGTTCCCCAGGCTTTCATGGGCGAAACGCCGCGGATATTGGACGATCCTGTCTTTCCAAAATACCGGAATATACATTTTTTACACCTGCCTTTCTTTAGCTTTTGCCCGACGACTGGACAAGTTTCAGCGTATAACGGTAAAGGATCCCTTCGTCAAACTCCGCCTTGTTTAAATTCTCATTGCCGCCTGCCCACAAAAAGCCCGCTTTGTGGTAAAAGCGGATCCCGGTAATCTGATCCGGCGCTTCGTGGTCAAACAGAACGAAAATAGCAACCCGCCCATCCGGAAGCGTTTCAACTTTGTAAATGGGTATTTTTGTCCAGGTATTCCCGGATCGGTATTCCGCATATGCAACGCAATGTTTGATATACTCTTTGAAATCATCCAGCGCCGCATCAGTCAGCGGAATATAGCTTGCTTCTGCTGCCATAGTCTGAAATCTCCTTTCATTCCTCCGCGGTTTCTTTGTCCGCGTCAGTGCTATAATATAAGTCAAGGCCGGCGCCGTCTGCGGAAACAGAAACGCCGCTTTCTGCCGCCGCAAGGATAGCCGCCGGAACCGGAACGGAACCGCTCTCGGCTTCAGCATCCGCGGGATAATTTATTTCACCCTCTGCGGATTCTCCATCAAGCCCGACCTGAACTTCAGTGAATTTTGTTCCGACCGCCGGATCCGGATATGTGCCTGTGGCCTCATATATGCCTTTTCCTGCGCCCGTTTCGCCCTGTGCGTATATTTCCGCACCGGCAACGGAAAAGCCCGTGGAAATGTCCGGAACCGTGCCAGAATGGCCATATTCCGCCCCCGCGGATGCCGTTTCCCCATCCAGTGATATTTCCGCACCGGATGGATGCAGCGCCGCCATGATTTCCGGATATACCCCGGATTCCTCGTTTTCCGGATATGGGAAATTGCTGTCTGCGCCTTCCGGCTGGATGGTAAGATCCACCGCCGCCGGCATGAGTGCCGCCGCCGCGTCCGGATATGTGCCGCTTTCGGTTTCCGCGTCTGTTGGATAAGCAACGCCTTTTTCCGTGCTTTCCGGCTGGATTTCCAGCGTATTTTCCACGAAAGCCGCGCCGACTGATATATCCGGCTTCGTTCCGGCTTCGCCGTATGCCGTGCGGCCGGTTTCCGCATCCCCTTCAAGCGTCAGCGTGATTTCATGCGGTTGCAGCCCGGTTTCTGTATTTGGGTACACCCCGCATTCAAATTCGCCGCAAAAAGTGTATATAAAATCCTGGTATTCTGATACCTGGTAAATAGTCAGCGTGATCCCATTCTGGAAAACCATATAATCAAACCTTGACCGTGCATTTTTTACCCGGTTCAGGTATTGCAGAAATTCCTTGATTGAAGTCTGCGTCACGGATGTTCCAACGGCGATCCGGAAATGGAAAGGCTCCCCGGCGTATGTGTGCCATTCCTCGACGGATGTATTTTCATTCCCGAAAACTATATCCACCATTTCTTCCATGACCTGCCGCGTACCTAATTTCATATACCAGTAAATTGAATTGCGGATCAGCCGCCTTTTCACGTCTGGCGCAAGATCTGAATTATAAAAAAGCACCCTGTTTTCAACCGCCAGGAAATCCAGCTTGTTATCATCCACTTTTTCAAGATCAGCCCATATATAGGCGCGCTGCATCCGCTCAATATATATTTTTTTCTGCCTGTCAAAAGCATAGGAAAGGGCGATCCGCTCCGGCGTCCTCATTGGAACCGGAAGGGCGCCCTGCGTCCTGTAATCTGATAGTTTAATCATCCTCGATTCCCCCATAGACAAATTCAACGGTTTTTTCCTGTGCAACGGATGTTTCCGGGATCACCGTGAAAACGGGGGATTCTATGACGCACCTTTTCCCGCCTGCCGCCCGGACAAATTCAATCAGCGCATCCGGATTCAAGTCACGCCCTATCTTCGTGCGCTGCCAGTTTAAATATGTGTCCTTTGCCGCTTCTATGGAATCCTGGATTGATTTCACATTGTTTATATCCGACCGGGATATATAGTAAGTGGCTTTCAGGTCATAACCCACAACATCCGGTGGCAACACATAGTTGTTATCCGTTAATGGGATAATCGGATTGTCCTTCAGATATTGCAGGCAGCCGGAACAAAATGTTTCGCTCGGAAGGGCGCCGCCTTGCAGAAGGATCCGTATGTCCACGACCGCTTCCACCGGCTCATATATCTTTACATCCTCAATCGCCGCGCTGTTGTACTGTTTTACCCAATATTCGTAAGCGTCAGCCGGGCCCGCCACGGAATAGGACGAAGGCGCCAGGAAAATCCGCTCCCGGAAACTTTCCTCTGATTCCTCTCCGGAACCCCCATCTGATTTTGTGACATTTACAACGCTTTTCACATATGGCACGGGATCCACGATTATTTCAATCGTTCCCGGCTGATAATTGTTTCCAATATCCCCGGCCGTTTCGCAAGTGCAAGTAACATCTGCATAGCTTTCCCCGGCGGCAACCTCGGCATAATCATCCGTTGCAAAATATACGCCGTCCCCGGCTGTTACCCGTGTTCCTTCCGGTATGTATATAACATCTTTCCGGACTTCCGAAAGCGTAAAGCGGACTTTCACGGCCGCCGCCCGCGGCTCCTGGATGAATGTTTTCTTAAATGCCCCAAGATGTTTCAAAAAATCCCCTTTGGAATATTTTAAAAGGTTCATTTTTGCGGCATAGTCAAGCTGTTGGTACATCTGGTAATACTGGCCGGCCAGAACCCTTAGATGGATATGTTCTTTATCCCCTGGCCTTAATTTGATTTTACGGCCGGTTTCCTCTGTATATTTCGTTTCAAAGTCCGCCACCATTTCATTTAAGATTCCCTCATAAGTGATTCCCTCAATAAAGGAAATTTCCGGCAAGTTATAAAGTTTCTGTATCTCATTCGCCATTGTATATCAACCTCACTTTCGGAATCATGTTTCCGGCGCCGGCCGTTGTTTCAAACTGCACTTCTTCCACGATTGCCCGCGTTTCATACTTTTCTATCGTTTCTATTGCGCTCATTGTATACATTTGCTGTGCTATGTAAAGCGGCTGTGAAACAATGCCGGGATCTATGCCTATATCCCGGTTCATGGGGATCGTGCCTTTTATCAGCGTCAAAAGGAACTCGCATTTCTCCAATATGTCATTGCGAAGTTCCCGCTCATATACTCCGTTTATGACAATCTGAACCCCGTCTATAACAAGCATAAAGCCGCCCCCTTCCTAGTGGTACTCCGTAGCCTTGACCGCTATTTCCACGGAAACAAGCTCGCCGCGGTTCCATACCGTTTTATAATCTTCGTCTATGCTGTCAATCGTCCACTTGCCGCCGCCTATCTTGTGGCCGCCAACCACAAAAGGGCAAACCGTTCCTTTTTCACAATAAAGCGTGATTTTGTGAACCATGCTCCAAGGCTTTACGCCGTGGCCGGCAACAAATTTCATGTTAAAAGATACGGTCTGGTTCTCCGGGCCCTCAAACTCCCGTTCCGATTTCTTTTTATACCGTTTGTGATCGGAATAAGATGCAGATATTGACCGTTTCATATTGTTAAACGTGCATATCTTTTTACTGGATGTTTCAAAGATAACATCCCCAAAATATCCTATCATCCCATGCCGCCCCCTTTACCCTGAAATGCCGCCGTCAACGGTAAGATGCCCTTTAATATGCACATTGCCGGATATGTCGGTTCTTCCTTTTACGGTCAGATCCTTTCCTATTTCGGTTTTTCCTTTTACGGTCAGATCCCCCTCTATTTCCAGCTCCTGCATTTTTACGGAATGGGTAACAATGTCAAGATGCAGCGTTTCATAATCATAACGCAAATAGGAACCGTCGCCAAAATCCTTCCGCCAGATCCCCTTTTTCCCCTCAACGGGGGGATGTTCGTTCGTGAATGGGGGGATAAGGATCATCCCCTTTGTGCTTCCGTTCTGTAAATGCACCACATAAACAAGCGTGTCAATGTCCGGCATATTGTACTCATTTGACCAGAAGGGAAGATAGGGGGAAACTTCATCATCCCGATCCTTGTAAACGATCTGCGCCGTTCCTTCCTCGTAGTTAATGGCCGATATAAAGCCGGCCCTTATTGTATCAGACAATTCATATCCCCCCCTTGTCACGGTATATTCAATGTGGTTCCAGGATAGATCCAGTGGCCGTTATTGGATGAAGATTTCCCGTGCGACTTTGCCGCTGCTTCTATCACCCCGGAATTTGGATTGTATATCTGCATATACTTTGAACCATTTCCAAGAAATTTCGTGCTGATTTTCCATAGCGTATCACCGGAAACGATTGTGTACGTCTTTCCAGCCGTGGAAGAACTGGATGCCGCCTTTGTGGTCTTTCCGGAATCCACCTTTGCGACCGTTACGCCCTTTACAACAATACACAAGTGCATTTCAAGGGAACAACTATAACCGCCGCGCGGATTTTTGGTATGCGTGACCGTATCAATATAATATTTCCCGTCCAGCTTGCCGAAGCCGGAAAGATTGCAGCATTTACTTGCTATGTATTTTGTATCGCCTTTGACTTTCAGCGTTGCCGTCTGGCAGGAACGGTTATGTTCTAACAGTTTGGCTTTTGCCTTGATTTCTGCATCCTGTAAACTTTCAGCGGATTCATTCAGTTTCAGGATCCGGCTCCCGTTCCGCATCATGTATTTGTATTTCAGCGTTTTTTCCGTCTTTGAATCCGTGTAGCTGATTGATACACCGTCATAGGCTTTTGTCATTTTCCTTTTAATGCGCCAGCTTTCGCATTGCGTTTTCTTGATGGTAAGGCCTGCTTTTTTATTCTCATAATCCGTCTGATCGAAAACAACAATTTTTCTGTTGTATAGCTTCATTGCCAGATTGTAAGAACTGCACAATTTGAAAGCGAAGGCCTGATCCGTCTCCCCGGACTGTTCCAGTTCATCAATCGGATAATCCTGTCCGGAAAAGTAAAGGCCGATCCCCGCGGTTGCCGCTATCTTTTCCAATATGCCTTTTACCGTTGTTTTTTTCCAGGTCTTTGATTTCTGCGTGACATTAAAATCCGTGCTGATCGGCGTCGATATGCCGCCGATTGATGCAATAGACGGCGGCCCGGAAAACTCCATATCATCCAGAAGGAAAAATCCGCAATTAAATTTCCGGTTATCCCCTTCAGAACTCCAATTTGTCAGCCGGATTGTGGTTTCCACATAATCCCCCTGTATAGGGATCCAGCTCCCCGACCATTTCCCGCTCCGGTCATTCAGCGTTAATTTTACAGTATCGGCTTTCCCGGAAGCGTTGTCTGTGTACTGGAATCCCTCTGTATAGTCCGTTATGGTCTTTGAAATGTCCTTCCCGTTGTATTTCACAACAACATATGATTGCCTGGCCTGCATCCCTTACACTCTCCATTCCGGCATATCCTCGTCAAGCTCTTCCGGAAGCTCCGGGATATAAACCTTTGTTCCGGCTGAAAACACGCTGATTTCCAAAAGATCCGGATTCCCGGAAAAAAGAAGGCTGATATATTTTTCATCACCGTAAAATTTCCATGCGATATAATCCCACATATCCCCCTGAACCGTGGTATACATTCTATTTTCGTCCATACATCAGCCCCCTTTCTATGTTGCCATTGCCGTTCTGCCATTCTGCCAGTTATATTCCCGCATCATCTGGTTAAATTCTTCCTGCGACATGGAAAGCGCGGAATGAACATCTTCCTTGTTTGCGCTGCCCTGGATCGTAATCTGCGGCGAAAATACGATATGCGGCGAATTTTCCGAAGTGCGGTTGTCATTTGATATATTTTCCGTGTGGTTGCCAGCTATCTCACTGTAAAGCTCTTTCGCCCTGGAATCCGTGCCGCCGGCCGCCGACTGCATACCGGAAAGCGCAACCGCATCTTGCCTTGCCCGTGATACCCCGCCAAAATTTTCAACTGCTGCCGAAACGGCGCTGTCAAGCCTGCTCCAAAACGGATCCAGCGGTATGATCCCTTCGGGCCCGGCTTCCCCGCCTACCATGCCGAAAAGCGTTGGGCTGTCCATGATGCCGCCCTGTGCATAGTAGGAAACGGAAAAGTTCGGAACGCTCACGCTCCCGCCGTCCCCATAGGAAACGGAACTTGTCGAAACGGATATTCTCGGAATTTTCGGCTGTGGGATTGTGATTGTCATATTCTCAAAAGCCGATTTTACCGCCTGCGCCGCCGCCTGTGCCTGCGTCTGGACTGTGCTTGTAAGATTGCTCATTGCACTTTGTGCGCTGCTCTGCATGGTATTCCATCCGGAATCAAGCGAAGTGTTTATATTGGTTGCCATGCCGTCAACCGCCGTTACCACCATAGGGGATCCGGCCGTCAGCCCTTCGCTTAAAGCTGTGCTTCCAGCGGTTCCGGCTGTCGTAAGTGAATTTTGAAGGCCGGATGTATCAAACGTGAAATTGTTCAGCGCATCCGAATAGGCCGTTGCCGTTGTGGTTCCGGCTGTCGTTGCCGCCGTCGTGTCTAAGGTACTGAAGGCATTTGCGGACATATTGCTTGTTGCCGCCGCTACAACCCCGGAATTGCTTTCTATGCCTGTGGCGTAACTGTTGACAACTGCAGCGCTCTGGCTTGAAGTGTCCGGAAGGTCAACTTCCCCGCCAGTGAAAAGGCTTTTGATTGCATTCCATAGGCTGGCCCCCGTGCTTATGATGCCGTCAATCAGCCCTTTTATAATCTGGATGCCTACATCAATCCAGTTTGTATTTAAAATCGCATCAATGATCGCCCCTACCAACTGCGGGATTGCCGCAATCAGTTGTGGGATTGCCTGGATCAATCCGGCGGCCAGCGTTATGACTATCTGAACAGCGGCCTGCACAATGTTCCCTAAATTCGCTATGATGCCCTGGATCAAGCTGATAATCAGTTGTATGCCGGACTGTATGAGCATTGGAAGCATCTGCACTATGCCGTTGACCAGGCTTGTTATAATCTGAACCGCTGATTGCAGCAAAAGCGGCAAATTGCTTAATATGCCCTGCACCAGATTCATGATCAGTTGAATGCCCATCTGCACGATACTAGGAAGCATCTGCACGATACCGGTTATAAGGCTTGTTATAAGCTGTATGGCCGCCGTTATAAGCTGCGGCGCGTTTGCCCTCAAACTGCTGACAAGCGTCTGAACCAGCGTCAGCGCCGTGGATATAATCAACGGAAGCCGTTCTATGATCCCGCTTATGAAATTTGTGACCGCCTGCGTTCCGTTGTTTATCAGCTCCGGAAGCTGTCCGGAAATACTGGCCGCCAGTTGTATGACAATATCAATCCCGGCAAGGATTATCTGCGGGATTATCTCAAAAATCCCATTGATGAAAACGGCTGCGACCTGCGCCGCCGAATCTGCCAGCTTGCCGGAATTATCCGCTATCCCTTTTATAAGGCTTTTTATGAGCGTTGCCGCCATTTCTATAAAATCCGGCGCATATTCCGCAATTTTCAGTAAGGCGTCAGAAACAATGCTTCCGATTTCCTCAACCATACCGGAAAACCCGCCTTCCTGGAAAGCCGCGTTCATCCGCGCCACATATTCCGTGGCCGTCTGCGCGGCTTCCCTCATAGGTGCGTTCATGCCCTGGTAAATCTCTATTCCAAGCCCTTCCAGCCCGCTTTTTAAAAGCGTAATATCGCCTTCCAGGTTATCAAGCCGGATGGCCGCCATTTCTGCCGCCGCTCCGGTTGAATTGTCTATTGCATTTGTCAGTTTGTTAAAGTCCTCTTCGCTTGCGTTGATGATTGCAAGCATACCGGACATAGCTTCTTTCCCGAATATCGTACTTGCGGCCGCTGTCTGTTCGGCTTCCGAAAGCCCCGCAAAATTCGACCTCATATCCACCATGACTTCACGCATGGATTTCATGTTGCCTTCGCCGTCCGTAAGCGAAAGCCCTAACTTTTTCATTGCCGCCGCCTGTTTGTCTGTCGGCGCGGACATATTGGCCAGCGCCGTTTTTAATGATGTTCCGGCCTGGCTCCCCTTGATCCCGGCGTTCGCCATGAGGCCCAGGGCAATCGAAGCATCTTCCGCCGAATAACCAAGCGTTCCGGCAAGCGGCGCCACATACTTAAAGGATTCCCCCAGCATAGCGACGTTTGTATTTGCGTTTGAGGATGCCGCCGCCAGCACATCCGCGAACTGTCCGCTGTCTGAAGCGGTCATTCCGAAAGCCGTCAGCGCATCCGTCACAATATCGGATGTAGATGCCAGATCTTCCCCGGATGCCGCCGCCAGATTCATGATCCCTTCAATACCCTGGATCATGTCCGCACCTTTCCAGCCTGCCATTGCCATATATTCCATTGCCTGGCCCGCTTCCGACGCGGAAAACTGCGTTGTTGCGCCCATCTGTTTGGCTTTCGCTTCCAATATGTTCATTGATGTTTCGGTTGCGTTGGAACCCTCTTTAAAGGCAAGCCCCATTTCATTGGCCGCATTCACAACCGCTGCAAGATCTTCCTTTGCCACATTTCCGGAAATGGCCGCAACCGTTGACATTTGGGCTTCAAATTCTTTCCCTACATTAGTCGAAGCCGCGACCACCCCGGCGATTGCGGTTCCGGCTGCTGCCATCCCCGCCGCCGTCAGTTTTGCCGCGCCCCCGGCTACCTTGCCAAGCGTGGCCATATGTTTATTTACGTTTCCAATGGCACTTCCAAAAGACGAAGCTATTTTACCGGCTATTTCGACGGTTAATTCGTGCTGACTTCTGCTCCCTGCCAATTTCGGCCACCTCCTGCGCCACTTCCAGAAATTCAAGAACCGGAAGCTCCATAAGTTCTATGTAATCAGATACGCCGAATATAGAAAGGCGGACGGCGCTTTTCTGAAGCGTCCGCCCGTCGTTATACCTTATTCGTCCTCGTAGAAAAAACGTGTTACTGCTGTTTTGATCTTCCGGATTTCCTTTCCCGGCAAATCCTCAAAAAATTCAGCCGGAAGGCCCGTTGCCGCTGCCGCTGCGATCTTTGCGTATGTGGATGTAGTTTCCGGCATGGATGAAACAACGGCCGTTTTCCCGAAGGCCTTTTCGATCGCCGTAAGCTGCCGGCCCTTGATGTTTTCCAGCCCGGAAAGGTCTATCCCCTTGAAGGTTTCCCCCTCAAAATCATAGGGCTTTCCGAAAGTGATCATCAGATAGTTTTCATCATCTGCCGCCGCATCTGCCGGGATCAGCCTGTTGGCTTCCTCGTCCGTGACCGTTGCAACCGGAATTTCATCACACTGGATATTCTCCGCATTAAAATCTTCCCTGTTTGTTTCCTGATAATCCATTTTTTAATCCTCGCTTTCTATTGTTTGTCCGGCTTTATCCGCCTAAATCTGTGACCGTACTTTTTGCAGACGGTCAACGCCGTTGATTTTCCATACCATATTGAATTTATCAAGCTCGATCATTTCCTGGCCGCCGATCGTAATCTTGACATAATAAAGTTCCCTGACTATTTTCGGTTCGCCTTTTCCGCCCCTTTTCAGAACCCCCAGCTCAAAAGACTTGACTTTCCCCTTTGTCACAACGGTAACTTGCTGGAAGTCATTTGTCTGGTTCGCCGTGTTGAGTACCTGCATGGAACCCCGGTAAGTGACGATCCCTGTCTGTGCCAGGAAAAGGAAATATTCCTTCCCGATATTCTGGAAAGATGTTTCTGATTCCAGGGAAGCGAAACACCCTTCAACGGCTTCCTCAAACTCCCCGGCAATGCCGGCGCCCTCGAAAGTTTCCGTAAGGTATTCAAAGTTGGGAAGCGTCGTTTCGGATGAAACGCCAACGTATTTATGCCCGGAAGCATAGGTATTGAAATTGTTTAAAACAGTGGGGATTTTATACCCATTATCCATTATTCACCGCCCCCTTCCAGTGCCGCCTGCGTGATTGTCGGATCAAATTCAAAGACATTTTCAATATCTTCCGCCGGCGCATATCCGCCTATCCTGGTATGGAACATGATATGGCCGTTTAAGATTTCCGCAATCGGATTTTCGTCATGGTCAAATACGATTTCCCCGCCGGCTATATCATTGGAACCCTGCAATCCGTTAAGCTGCATATTGAAGCCGGAAACAACTTCATCAATCAGACGGTAATTCGTCAGATCCCCGACATTCTGGAAAAACGTCAGCTTGAAATTGTTCTCGATATAGTCAAATATGGTTACAATGTTGATCCAACGGTCAAGCGGATCCGTGGATGAAGGGTAAGCCGCCGTATTGCTTCCCCAGCATTTCCACCCGTTCATATTGATCGCCGTCACGACGCCGCAAGCGTTCAGGTAATCGTTCGCTTCGTCCAAGTCCATAAGGATTTCTTCCCCGCCGGCCGTATAAAGCCCCGTGATTTTCAGATCCTTGTTATCCGGCGACTGTGACGGAACCCCGCCGTTTGATGCCGCCAGATATTCCAGGTGTGCCGCAAGCTGCGCACTGAAATAATATTTGTAATCGCCAACGCCGATCAGCGGCCAGCACACGATCATATTGCGGTCAGACAATGCCGATCTGTCCTTATACTCCTTTACGTTCTCCATCCCGTCCGCTTTTCCCTCGGCTGTGTCAAGGTCAGAAACAACCTTTGCCGTGAAAAGGGATGATATGAGCTGCGCCTTTGCGTTCAAGGCAAGGTTTACGGCCGTAATGTGCGACCATCCAGGCGCAAGAAGCAAGGATGGAACGACGCCGAACCTTTGATGTACGCGCCCTATCAGCTCCATTCCGGTTCTTTTCTTTGTCTTTACGTTGTAGGAACCGATCACATCCTCATATGTGACGGCCTCCGGATCAATCTGTGTATAAGTTGCTTTCAGGCTCGTTTCTGCCGCTGCCGCGCCAGTGCTTACAACCGCAACCGTGACGGTTCCATCCGCATTAAAGGATGCAATATAATCTTTTTCCGGCTCATACAGTTTATCCGATTCACCGGGGGAACCAATCTGAAGCTGATCCAGAAGGATCCCCGTCTCCTTGATACTGATTTTCCCAGCCGCCACTTCGTAGGTCTTTGAAAGCTCCGCCTTGACGTGCCTTGTCGGATCCAGCACATTGATCATGATAATGGGCGCAACTGCGAAAACATCAAAAGACGCATACATGGACTGGCACAACGTATAATTTTTAAAGTCTGTGCAATATCCAAGATCATTGATCGCGGCCGACTTGTTATGAAA
>ERZ777011.2121-NODE-2121-length-17175-cov-7.342465_pt1 | contig 17175 bp, 14 predicted proteins | sample MGYA00374964_ERZ777011 | MGnify/ENA primary metagenome ERZ777011 (study PRJEB29310, sample SAMD00008975) | mouse gut metagenome | study: EMG produced TPA metagenomics assembly of the Metagenome analysis of fecal microbiota from mouse which was promoted...
AGTATAGCACCTGGTGCTATACTGATGTTGAAGAGGCCTTCAACATCAGTAATGGACCCGTTAGTCGTTCCTTTCTCTACGACATTGGCTCCGATGATCGGGTCACCGTTGCTGTCAAGGACTTTCCCCGTGATCTGCTTGGTCTGTTGTTGCCGGGCGTATGCTTTTCGCATAATGTTGATATTCCGGTCATTGATGGTGTATGCCAACCCTGTACCTGTTAATGCTTGTGTCAGGATCTCATCAATTTGACTGCTGCTGGCCTTTACATTGACTTTGATGTCTGCAACATCTTTATCTACATAGAAAAATAGAAATTCGCTTTGTTTTTCTATCTGTGAAAACAGGTCGGTGAGAAGTATCCGCTCTGTTTTGATGGATATCACTACTGATTGCGAATAGGTTGGTTCCGCTTGCATTGTGGAAGGTAAAACTGTCAATAGCGAAACCGCCGTGATTTTTGTCATTGCCACTAATTTTTTCAGGCTTTCAGGATGAAGATGCCTGTAATACGAAACATTTTTCATGCTTATGTATTGATTTAAGAGATTAATAATTGGGTTGTTCATTGTGTAGCCTGCACTAAGCAGGCTTCAGTACTGTTTTAGAATATCAGTGTTTTCCCATAGGCATTGTCTTTTTTAGTGTTGCATACTGAATGTGGTAAATACCGTTATCATTCGTCCATCGTACAGGTAAACTGTATGAGATCACTTTCAAGATCTGGTCGAAACTTTGTTTCTGGTCAAATGTTCCGGAGACGGTAATAGACGGATCTGTCAGTCTTTCATCGTCAATTTGGATTTCTACTTGATAGATATCTTTTAGGTTTTCGACCAGTTGGGTGAATGATATGGACTTATATTTCAACAGCCCGTCTTTCCAGGCAGTGAAAGTATCGGTGTCTATTTCTTTGACATCCACCTTATTTGTCGACCTGCTGAAAGTAAGTTGCTGGTTCGGCGTCATCACGATATTCTGCTTTGCGCCTTTGAAACGGATGGAACCTTCCACCAGGGTTGCTGTGATATCGTCGGATTCCGTATCCGCTTTCACATTGAAGTGCGTGCCTAATACGATAATGGAGGCGCCGTTCATCTCTACTTGGAAAGGTTTTCCTGAATCTTTTGCCACTTCGAAATAGGCTTCGCCTTCTAATTTGACGTCGCGGTTGCTTTTCCCGTATTTGTCGGAATAGCTGAGGCGGCTGTTTTTGTTCAATGTGATGACGGTTCCGTCTTCCAGTGTGAAGTTGGATTTGTGTTCGTCCGTCAGCAAGGTGTAGTATTCTGTGGCACGATCATTCTTGTAATGGAGGAAAAACGCAGTCGGAAAGATGAATAACAGGGTGACTGCCGCAACCAAAGGAACATATCTGTTCCATAACTGTGTTCTTTGGGTGCGCTTGTCTTGGAAGTCTATTTGCCGGAGCAGCTTGTCGGCTGAGAAAGCAGGGGTGATGGAATGCTTGAAAGCTACATCTGCATCCCAGTAGTTCTTGAGCCGCCGGAATTCATCCCGGTTCCTTTCGTTTTCGTTCAGCCATTCGCTTAGCGAAAGGATGTCGTCCGCAGAACTTTCTCCACTCAGGACACGTGCGATTATATGGTTTATTCTGTTTTCCATTCTATGTGTTTCTGTATATATAGTCGCAGGGAAATGAGAATACCCTTAGTCGGAATGAGAAAAAGATAGAAAGTTTTCATTCGTTTCTATTAGGTGAAAATTTATTTTCACTGGCAGGGGAATAAATTTTCATAGGCATGGAACTTTTATTTCCTGCCGGGGTGTTGCTTTTCAGATGCAATCGTCGGCAAGCGTTTCCCGCAGTTTCCGGACGGCATTCGCCAAGTGTGCTTCCAGGGTTTTGACGGAGATGTCGAGGATGGCGGCTACTTCTTTGTATTTGAGCTTGTCTTCGCGGACGAGTTTGAAAGCCATCTTGCATTTGGCGGGCAGCAAGTCGATCGCCAGGTTCAGGCGGCGTATTCCTTCCCGGCTGATAAGCTCTTCTTCCGGAGTTGTTTCGGCCGAGGTGAAAAGGTCGATGGGTATTTCGTCCAGCGATACCTGCTCCAGGTGCTGTTTGCGGTAATAACTGATCGCCTTGTGGCGGGCTACCGTATAAATGTAAGAATCGAAATTGCCGATACCGGGGAGTTGCTTGCGGTTGTTCCAGATGGCTAAGAAGGTATCGGAAACGATCTCTTCGGCTTCTGCCGGTGATGAGACATACATGCCTGTAAATCGCATTAGCGGACCGAAGTAGGCCATGTAAAGCGACTTAAGTGCTATTTGCGAGTCTGACAAAGCCATTTCGTAAACCCACTGCATACTATCGTCTCGATTCTTTCCCAAGTGTAAGTATGATTAACAATGTATCTATATTAAAAGTCGCGAATATAGAGAAAAACCCTTAGTCGCGTAACCTTCTTTTTTCTCCGATTGTTCTTGCAATACGAGCAATGGCGCTTGTAACGTGTTTGTAACGTGGATGTCATTAGGGCGTAATATTTGTTTTGGATCTTTGCAATCAAATAAATAACAGGTAATTATGGAGACATTCTATCTTTTTCTGATCATTTTCCTTTTTGTGCTGGCGGTATTCGACCTGTCAGTCGGGGTCAGCAACGATGCGGTAAACTTCTTGAATTCGGCGATAGGGTCGAAAGCAGCATCTTTTAAAGTAATAATGGTGATTGCCGCGATCGGCATCTTTGTCGGAGCCTCGCTTTCCAACGGGATGATGGACATTGCCAGGCACGGGATTTACCAGCCGCAACATTTCTTCTTTTCGGAGATCATGTGTATTTTGCTGGCGGTCATGCTCACCGATGTGGTGTTGCTGGACATCTTTAACTCACTGGGTATGCCCACTTCGACTACCGTTTCGCTGGTCTTCGAGTTGCTGGGCGGTACGGTTGCGATTTCATTGATCAAGATTGCCAATTCCAACGGGATGCTCCAGTTGGGCGACTTGCTGAATACGGACAAAGCTTTCACGGTGATACTCGGTATCTTCCTTTCCGTGGCGATAGCTTTCTTCTTCGGGGCGGTGGTGCAATATATTTCGCGTATTATCTTTACCTTTAATTATAAGAAGCATGCCCGCTATTTTATCGGGCTGTTTGCCGGTCTGGCTGCTACGTCTATCCTTTATTTTATGCTGATCAAGGGGTTGAAGGGGAGTTTTTTCATGGAAGGCGACCTGAAGAACCTGATCTATGAAAATACGGACAAGGTGGTGTGGGGAGCTTTCATCTTCTTCACGATCCTGATGCAGGTGTTGTATTGGTTGAAAGTGAACGTGTTCAAGGTGGTGATCCTGATGGGTACGTTTGCGCTTGCGCTTGCCTTCGCGGGCAATGACTTGGTAAACTTTATCGGGGTTCCTTTGGCCGGTTATTCGTCTTATATGGATTTGATGGCGCAAGGTGGGACGACTACTACCGATACGTTCCTGATGGAATCGTTGCTTCAGCCGGCCAAGACTCCCTGGTATTTTCTGGTAGGCTCCGGACTGGTTATGGTCATTGCCCTTGCGACTTCCAAGAAGGCGCATAATGTCGTGAAGACTTCTCTGGATCTTTCGCGTCAGTCGGAAGGAAGCGAGAACTTCGGGACTTCGCCGGTGGCGAGAACGTTGGTCCGTACTTGCAATAATATTTCCGCTACGATCTTGAGCGTGGTTCCTCCACGGGCGAAGGACTGGATCGACAGCCGTTTCAATAATAACGAGATTCTTCTTGAAGATAAAGCGAGTTTCGACTTGGTACGCGCGTCTGTCAATGTGGTGCTTTCCGGTTTGCTTATTGCTGTGGGTACTTCTTTGAAGTTGCCTTTGTCAACGACTTATGTGGCTTTTATGGTGGCGATGGGTAGTTCGCTCGCCGACCGTGCCTGGGGGCGTGAGAGTGCGGTTTACCGTATCACCGGCGTGCTTTCCGTGATCGGAGGTTGGTTTATTACGGCTGGTGCAGCTTTTACGATCTGTTTCGTGGTGGCTCTGTTGATCCATATCGGAGGGGTGGCGGCGATGGCGGCAATGGTCGGACTGGCCATTTATATGTTGATCCGCAGTCATCTGACTTACCGTAAAAAAATGAAGAAGGAAGCCATGCGGGAAGAAGTCGATTCGACGATCTCCAAATTGCGTGAGACGAAGGATAAACGTGAAGCTCTTTCTTTGTTCCGCGAACATAGCCGCGAGGAGCTTTGCAATGTCCTGAACTTCGCTTCCGATGCTTTCAGCCGTTCCGTTCATGGTTTTATGGACGAGAACCTGCGTGAACTTCGCAAGGTGATGAGCGCGATTGAGGAAAAAAGGAGTTATTTGAAACAGGTCAAACGTGTCGGCACGCTGGGAGTTACCCAGTTGGAACATGATATTGCGATCGATAAGGGTCTGTATTATTATCAGGGGAATGATTTTGCCAGCGAGATCGTGTTCAGTATCCGCCGTCTGACGGAACCGGGCAAGGAGCATGTCGATAACCATTTCAGTCCTCTCAGCGAGGTACAGAAAGAGGATTTCGGAAAGATGACCGGCAATATCGTTTCTTTCTTGAACCGCAGTTCGGCTATGATCGAAAGCAATGATTACCATCGTATGGATGATCTGGTGGCCGAGTCGGTTGACTTGACGGCCCGGCTGACGCTTTTGAAGAAGGAAGAACTGAAACGTATTCAAGGACAAAGCGGCAGCACGAAAGTCAGCATGGTCTATTTGAATATGGTACAGGAAGCCCAAAATGTGGTATCCTTTACTGCGAATTTGCTAAAGGTGAGCCGTAAGTTCCAAAAAGAATAATGGATGGTAAAATAGCAAATCGATAGTTGTGATGTAAGAAGTTTTTTGTTCCTTTGAGGGCGAAAATCAATAAGGTGTTTAGTGAAATCTTTTATTTGCATCCTGCTGGTATTATTCCAGTTTACAATAGAGAAAGGCGTAGGGGCGGTTTGCGAAACGTCTTTATGCCTTTCCGTGCCCGATGCGGGAGAACAGGACAGTACGTTTCGGATGTCCGTAGTCGAATATAAATTCAAGCCGAAAAGCCTGATCCTTCCTGCTTCCTTTATAACTGTCGGGGCGGTTGGAACTGCCATAGACGGGATGAACGATTTCCACCTCTTTTCCCGCAAGGATTCCGTCAAGAAATTACGGGTCGATGATTATATGGAATGGGGAATGTTGGGTTGGGTTTTTGTCTGTGACTTGATGGGGAAGGAGAAACATAACTGGGTGGATCAACTTTGTCTGGTTGTCATTGCTGAAGGTTTCAATGCCGCTATGACGCGGGCGGTCAAGTATACTGTAGGTGAAATACGTCCCGACGGCGGTCCTCACTCGTTTCCTTCCGGGCATACCGCCAATGCTTTTTTAGGGGCGCATATCGCTTGGAAGGAATTTAAAGACAGCAGTCCGGTGTTGGCTTATTCCGGCTATGCGCTGGCGACCTTTGTTGGTTGTTCGCGTTTGTACAACAATCGGCATTGGGTAGCCGATGTGGTGGCGGGAGCCGGTTTCGGCATTCTCTCTGTCGAACTTGCCTACTTGACCTATTTCCCTGTCCGTAATGCGATTGCTCGTAAGATCAATATGAAAGGTAGTGATCGCCTGGTCGTCGCTCCGACGCTTGGCTCCTACGGCGGTGGCTTCTATCTCTCGTGGCGGTTTTAGATAGCCATCAGTTCTTCTATAAACGTCCGGTCGTTGCTGAGGCGGGGGATTTTGTGCTGGCCTCCTAATTTCCCTTTCCGGCGAAGCCATTCGTAGAAAGTTCCTTCACGGGCGACTTGGATTTCCAGTTGTTGGAGGGAGATTTCTTTATAGCGTTTGGCTTCGTAGTCGGAGTTAAGTTGTTGCAAAGTCTTGTCCAGCAAAGAGGCGAAATCATCCAGTGAAGGCGGCTGTTTTTCGAATTCGATCATCCATTGATGGCGGCCCTTCGCTTTGTCCAGCATGAAAAGGGGAGCGGCGGTGTATTCTTTCACCTTGGCTCCCGTCAGGCGGCAGACGTTGCTGATTGCTTTGTCGGCATTGTCTACCATCAACTCTTCCCCGAAGGCATTGATAAAGTTCTTGGTACGTCCCGATATCACGAATTTGTACGGATAGAGGGAGGTGAAACGGATCGTGTCTCCGATCTGGTAGCGCCATAGTCCACCGGCAGTTGTGATTACCATCGCATAGTTTTTTCCTATCTCTACGGCTTCTAACGGAAGGATGTTCGGGTGTTCGCTGCCCACTTCGTTAATAGGGATAAATTCGAAGAAGATGCCGTAGTCGATCATCAGTAGCAAGCTGTGTCTCGCTGGATCGTCCTGGAGTCCGAAGAAACCTTCCGAAGCGTTGTATGTTTCCATATAACGCATTCGGTCCGAAGGAATCAATGTCTTGTACTGATCTCGGTACGGCTCGAAGCTGATCCCGCCGTGGAAAAAAACCTCCATATTGGGCCAGACGTCCGTCAGGTATTCGCATCCCGCTTTTTGCAGCACAGCCTTGATCAGTACCAACATCCATGAGGGAACGCCGGAGAGGCTGTTCACGTCGCTTTTCCAAGTGCTTTCGACGATCGTTTTGATCTTGCTTTCCCATTCATCCATCAGGATGATCTTTTTGCTGGGGACGCGGATCAGGTTGGCGAGAGGGTGTAGGTTCTGTAACAGGACGGCGGAAAGATCCCCGCAATGTGCATTCCGATTCAAGGGGGAAGGGCTGTGGCTTCCGCCCAGTATAAGCCCTTTGCCAGCAAAGAAATGGCTGTCGGGATTATTCCGGAGATAAATGGAAACAGTGTCGAAACCACCTTTGTAATGACACCCTTTCAGAATTTCGGGTGTGACGGGAAGAAATTTGCTTTTGTCGTTCGTGGTTCCGCTGCTTTTTGCGTACCACCGCACGGCTGAAGGCCAGAGAATATTCTTTTCTCCGTTTATCATACGGGTAACGTATGGCTTTATGTCGTCGTAGGTTTGCAAAGGAATCCGATCACGAAAATCTGCATATCCCTGAATACTTTTGTAGTCATATTTCAGTCCCCACTCGGTATTCCGGGCGGCGGAAAGAAGGAAGTTCAACTGTTTGCGCTGGATAGCGTCTGCATCTTGTGCAAATCTTGCGATCTCTTTTTGCCGGGGGCGGAAGAGTAGTGATATCGTATTTGTCAGAATATCCATGCTCCTGTTGTTTGAATTACGTGCAAAGATACGATAAATTCGCTATCTTTGTGCAACAAGTACTTAATCCCGAAAAACGATGAAAATAGGTATTCTTTCCTCCGGTGGAGACTGTCCCGGAATAAACGCTACGATACGCGGGGTCGGTAAAACGGCCATTATGCACTATGGCATGGAAGTCATCGGCATACACAGTGGTTTTGTCGGCCTCCTGAATAAAGATGTCCAGGCTTTCGACGAACGCAGCCTTTCCGGTATCTTGAATCTGGGCGGTACGATCTTGGGTACTTCCCGTGAGAAACCCTTTCGTAAGCTTCTGGCTTCAGGTGAAAGTGAGAAACCGCAGCTCATCAGACAAAATTATGAAGAGCTTGGTTTGGACTGCCTTGTCTGCATAGGGGGGAACGGGACACAGAAAACCGCCGGTATGCTCTCTGCGATGGGGCTGAACGTGATCGGTGTGCCAAAGACTATCGATAATGATATTTGGGGAACGGACATTACGTTCGGTTTTGATACGGCTGTCAATATTGCGACTGAAGCGATAGATCGCCTGCATTCGACCGCCAGTTCGCACAAACGGGTGATGGTAGTGGAGGTGATGGGACATCATGCCGGCTGGATTGCGTTATATGCCGGGATGGCCGGAGGCGCCGATGTGATTCTCTTGCCTGAACTGGGCTTTGACATGGACAAGATAACCGAAGTGATACTGGATCGTGCCCGTCGTGGTAAGCCTTATTCCATTGTAGTTGTGGCGGAAGGGATTGAAATGCCCAATAAGGAGCGTCCTTCCGTTTATGTGACGCGTGTTATAGAGGAGGCGACCAGGATTGAAAGCCGCGATACTGTTTTGGGATATATTCAACGCGGAGGAAATCCTTCTCCTTTCGATCGTAACTTGGCCACTCGTTTGGGAGGATATGCTACGGAATTGATAGCAAAAGGTCAATTCGGGTGTATGGTTTGTATGAAAGGCAATGAAGTTGAGTCGATCCCTCTTTCGGAAGTAGCCGGCAAATTGAAATTGGTTCCCCATGGACATGACCTGATCGTTCAGGGAAAACGGATGGGAATATCGTTTGGAAATTAGGCGTTGTTTTCTATTGCTTCTTTCGGAAGGTCCTCGAACTCGTTATCGTTTGTGTTCTCGCCGGTTCTCTTCTTTTTGAGTTCCGAGATGAATTGCTGGAATGCTTTGTCGGTTCGCAATTTCTTGATTGCCATCTTGGCTGCGTTCTGCTGGGATTCTTTTTTCGAGTAGCCGATACCTATACCGATCTGCGTGTTGGATAGTGTCACGCCTGTCTGGAAAACCGGGTTCCCGTCGTTATCAGTAAATGATTCGATCAGGTCGAACGATATGACAAATTTGTTCTTTTGGCTCCATTCGATCAGGCTCGATTTGAAATTGACCTCTTTGCGGGCGACGGTTTCCAGATTCACATATTTCTTGATGAGCACATTTTGGATAAACTGGTAGCAGACCTCGTAACCTTGGTCCAAATAGATCGCGCCGATCAGAGCTTCGAGGGCATTCCCGTACATGTGGTTGTTATGGGAACTTAGTTTGGCGGAGTATATGACCCGCTTGTCAAGTCCCAGTTTGACGGCAACATGATTCAGGGTCTCACGTTGTACGATTTTAGAGCGGGTATTGGTCAGGAAACCTTCCCACTTGTTTTGAAAGTGTTTGTAAACGATGTCGGCTACAGCAGCATTCAATACGGCATCACCCAAAAACTCCAATCGTTCGTTGTTCAGCCATCTACCGTTGCCGCTTTCAATGGAAGAGGATTTGTGGTGGAAGGCTTGTTGGTAGAGTTGGATGTTATCGGGATAAAAACCGAGTATCTTGTGTAAAGAAGAATAAGGCTCCTTATTCATGTTCTTGAGGAGCCTTATTTTTTTGTATAGCTTTGTAAACACGTTACTTCACAAATTTTTTAACAATAGCACAAGCATTGTGTCCGCCGAACCCGAAGGTGTTGGACAATGCTGCCCGTATTTCTCTTTTTTGAGCTTTATTGAATGTGAAATTCAGTTTATAATCTATTTCAGGATCATCGTCACCGTCTGCATGGTTGATCGTCGGAGGAATAATACCGTCGTTTATAGCTTTAATGCAGAGTATTGTCTCGATCGCTCCGGCAGCACCCAAAAGGTGTCCGGTCATGGATTTTGTTGAACTGATGTTCAGGTTGTAAGCGTGATCTCCAAAAACTTCTTTGATCGCTTTTACTTCCGATATATCTCCTACCGGAGTAGAAGTTCCGTGAACATTGATGTAATCGATGTCTTCCGGACTCATTTCCGCGTCTTCCAATGCATTACGCATAACCAATTTGGCTCCTAATCCGTCCGGATGGGATGCGGTCAAGTGGTAAGCATCGGCCGACATGCCGGTTCCGGCAATTTCACCGTATATTTTAGCTCCACGAGCCAAAGCGTGTTCCATTTCTTCCAAGACCAGACAGGCAGCGCCTTCTCCCATTACGAATCCGTCACGGCTTGCGCTGAACGGGCGGGAAGCAGTTTCGGGCGAATCGTTACGGGTTGACAGCGCGTTCATCGAGTTGAACCCACCGACACCTGATTCTGAAACGGCAGCTTCGGCACCACCGGTTATAATGACGTTGGCTTTTCCCAGACGGATATAGTTGAACGCATCACTGATTGCGTTGGTTGAAGATGCGCAAGCCGATACTGTCGCAAAGTTGGGTCCGTGGAATCCGTAAAGCATGGAGATATGTCCGGCTGCAATATCGGAGATCATTTTCGGGATGAAGAACGGGTTGAACTTGGGGCCGATCGTGTCTTTGATCTTTGCGTAACCCAATACTTCCTCATCGAACGTTTTGATACCGCCGATTCCGGAAGCAAAGATAACACCGATACGGTTCTTGTCCTCGTTGTCCAAGTCCATAGCCGCATCTTCGATCGCTTGCTTTGCGGCATTTATTGCGAATAAACTATAACGGTCACACTTGCGGGCTTCCTTACGATCCATTACAGTTAACGGATCAAAGCCTTTTACTTCGCATGCAAATTGTGTCTTGAATTTGGATGCATCAAACTGAGTAATAGGCCCGGCTCCACTCTTCCCATTGATAATACCTTCCCATGTTTCCGGAAGAGTATTACCAAGAGGAGTAATAGCACCAAGACCTGTTACTACAACTCTTTTTAATTCCATACCTTTAGTTAAAAGGATTGATTACTTCGCGTTAGCTTCGATGTAAGCAATGGCGTCGCCTACAGTTGTAATCTTTTCTGCTTGATCATCAGGAATAGAAATACCGAATTCCTTTTCGAATTCCATAATCAGTTCTACAGTGTCAAGAGAGTCTGCTCCTAAATCGTTAGTAAAGCTTGCTTCGTTTGTAACTTCTGTTTCTTCAACACTTAATTTGTCAACGATGATAGCCTTTACTCTTTCAGCAACTTCAGACATAACTTTTTCAATTTAGATTAATAAATACGAATATACTTTTTAAATTTGCAGTGCAAAGAAAAGAATTTTTTATGTTACAAAACAAATTTAATGAGCTAAAAATGTGGAAAACTGCACATTTTATCTTTTCTTGTGCACAAAAACAGAGGAAAACATGAAAAACATAGCCATCTTTGCTTCTGGATCGGGCACGAACGCAGAGAATATCGTCCGATATTTCTCTAAAAGTGAAACTATTAATGTGGTGGTTGTTTTGTCTAACAACCGGAATGCAGGTGTGCATGCCCGTGTGAATAAATGGGGCGTGCCTTCTTTTACTTTTTCGGGAGAGGAGTTTGCAGATGGAAAAGCTGTCTTGGATAAACTTGCCGAGTATGATACAGACCTGATTGTTTTAGCGGGCTTTATGAGCAAAATTTCCGGCTCGTTGTTGGATGCCTATCCGGATAAAATTATCAATATCCATCCTGCCCTTTTGCCCAAATATGGCGGCAAAGGGATGTATGGGAGGCATGTTCACGAGGCGGTTGTAGCCGCCGGCGAACAGGAGACCGGTATCACCATCCATTACATAAACGAGCATTATGACGAAGGAACTGTCATTTTTCAGGCGAAATGCCTTGTCATGCCATCAGACACACCGGAGATGGTTGCTGCAAAAGTACACGTGCTCGAATACATCCATTATCCAAAAGTCATAGAAAATTTGCTCGCAGTCCTTTGATCTGCTTTTCTGGGGGCAAATAATAACGATTCAGGACCTGTAAGGGATCTGTGTTGAGCCGTCTTTTATCTCAGTTTGTTTCGATTGAAATGAGGGCCGGCCTTTAATAAAAAGAACAGTGTTGAAAGAATTGTCAGGCATGTTCCGAACAAGTAGGCATAATTGAATCCCCCAAATGCCTGTGCGATACTTCCGCCTGTCATCAGACCGATCCCGATCCCTACATCCCAACTGGTCAGATAAGTGGAAGTAGCTGTACCCCGCTGGCTATTGGGAGCCAGGTTGACAAACAGTGTATTGAACGCTGGGAACATTGTACCGAATGCCACACCTTGCGAAAGTGCGATCCCGATATATAAATAAGAGGTAAAGGTCGGGTCCCAACGCATCAGCCTATCCAAGGCTGCCAGTCCGGAGAAGCTGGTGATGGCAAGATACATTCCCGACGAGATGACCAACGTGATTTTCCCTTTGTCCACCTGCCTCCCGGCAAACATTCGGGAGACAGCTAATCCGATCGCCATAAAGGTGAAATACAATCCCGAATTGACGGAAATCCCGATTTCATCGGCATACATCGCTACGTATGTGGTCGTCATGCCATAGGGTATGGAAAGCAGTAGTAAGGAGATACCTGCCCAGACCCCTTTTGTCAGAAAGAAACGGTCCAGCGAAATTGGAGCTTTCTTTATCGGCTGCTTCTGCGGCGTCTTTACCAAATAGGCCATGATGAATCCAAGGAGGCAGGAGAGGAGCGAGCAGGCGAAAATCGTTTCGTAGGAGAATCTGGTGTGCATAAATAGCCCTGTCATCGGTCCGAAACTCATGGCCGTATTGTTAGCCAGTCCGTAATAGCCGATTCCCTCGCCACGGCGGGAAGAAGGCAGGATGTCGATCACGATCGTATTGCCCGACACTGTCACCATGCCGAAAGCGAAGCCGTGCAGGATACGGAGCACGATAAAGATGCTAAGCAAGCTGGCAATCATATATCCGGCGAAGATGACCATGAAAACGGAGTAGGCTAAGAGATACAATGGCCGTCTGGCGAATGTGTCCAGTAGATATCCTGAGAACGGGCGGATGCAAAGGGCGGCAATGGTATAGCATGACAGGATGAATCCGATCATCGATTTATCCGCATCGAACTGTTCCTGTAAGTAAAACGGCAGGATCGGCAATATCAGATAAAATGCAAAGAACAGCAAAAAGTTGGCTGCCAAAATATAGCAGAAGCTGGGCGAAATGAGTTTGTCTTTTGCCATCGTTCCATTTTGTTTGTGTTGTTATTGAATTCTGAATCCTAATCCCTGAAGCAGTGCGGCTTCTTCCGGGGTCGCGTGAACAATTGTGTATGCCTGGAATTCCCTCGGATGATGATAGTTGGCCCGGAACCATTCGAATTTGTCGGGATTTTCCCGCAATGCCCGGTCTACGGCAAGTGGATTGAAGCTGGTGAGGATCGCCTGTTCGATCCGGTTCTCGTCAAACCGGTCTAAGTTGATAACCGGAGTTTCGGGAGTGGGCGGAACTACTTCGTCGATCTTTTCTATCTTCACTTGGAAGAACGTTTCGATGTTTTCCAGGCACATGCGCGTTCCATTGGCTTTTCCGTCTGCCGAGAAACCGGCGATATGAGGGGTTGCTATGGCGGTCAGCCCCAGTAATTCCCGGTTTATGTCCGGCTCGTTTTCCCAACAATCTAAGATCAGTTCGCCGATCTTGCCTTCTTTACGGGCATGCAACAAGGCGGCCGTGTCATGGACGGCTCCCCGGGATGCATTGATGAACCAGGGTTTTCGTTGGAGTTTGCAGAAGAAGTTTTCCCCTGCCAAATGTTGGGTGGCAAAACGGCCTTCTTTCGTCAGCGGTGTGTGGAAGGTGATGATATCGGCTTGTTCGGCGATCGTGTCCAGCGAGACGAAACTGTCTTCCCCTTCCGCTTCCGCACGTGGCGGGTCGTTGCGGAGCACGTGCATTCCGTAAGCCGAGCATAACTTTTCTACCTCTTTTCCGACATGACCGACTCCGACGATCCCGATTGTCTTCCCCTGAAGGGGTTCGTTCTTGCGGAGTGCGATCGTGAGCAATCCGGCCAATACATATTGGGCGACCGAAATGGCATTGCATCCCGGCGAGTTCTTCCAAGTGATACCTGCCTTGTCACAATACCGGATGTCGATATGGTCGAAGCCTATCGTAGCGCTGGTAATCAACTTAACCCTGCTTCCTTCCAATAGTTTGCGGGTACATTTGTCGATACTTCGTACGATCAGTACATCTGCATCTTTTACATTTTCTGGTATAAACTCTTTAGAAGTGAGATATTTTACCTCTGCGATCGGTTCTGTGATTCCTTTCAGATAAGGAACGGTATTATCGGCGATAATTTTCATCTTGCTGTCCTTTTTCGAGAAGACAAAGGTATAGATTATTTTCCAATCTTGACATAATTCAGCCTTGTGTATCGTATGCTGTGACACTCAAACATCGTCACTATCGTCAATGATGGATAGAACCTGAAGCGGCCTTCGTTTATGATATGTTTTTTCATAATTAATGTATTTACTTATCGGCTCTATGTTCTGTTTATGGAATATCTTAGGCAAATAATAACGTTTTGGTGATAGATTTATCAAATAAGATATTTATCTTCGCTATTCAAATCTAAAAGCAGAAAGACATCTAATATGAAGAGAAGAACGTTTCTTAAATCATCACTGTTAATGACTTCCGGGTTTGGCTTTGATACTTATGCCCAAAGAGAAGCCGAAGAAGAGAGTGTGCCGCTTAAAAAGCCGCATGTTATCCTGATCTTGACTGACCAGCATCGTGGAGATGCCCTCGGCTGTATGGGAAATTCTGCTGTCATATCCCCTAATATCGATCGTCTGGCGAAAGAGGGAACTTTGTTTGTGAATGGATATTCTGCTTCTCCAAGCAGTACGCCTGCCCGTGCCGGGCTTTTGACTGGCATGTCGCCTTGGCATCATGGCATGCTGGGGTATGGCCAAGTTGCGGAAAAATATACGTATGAGATGCCGCAAATGTTGCGTAATCTCGGTTATTATACATTTGGTATCGGAAAAATGCATTGGTTTCCTCAAAAGACCCTTCATGGTTTCCATGCGACATTGGTTGATGAGAGTGGACGTGTCGAATCGAAAGATTTTATCAGTGATTACCGGGAATGGTTCCAGCTTCATGCGCCAGGCGGGAATCCGGATTTGACAGGTATAGGTTGGAATGCTCATAGAGCCGATATCTATAAATTGCCGGAGGAATTGCATCCGACAACATGGACCGGTCAGACCGCTTGCGAATTGATTCGGAATTATAATTGTGATAAACCTCTTTTCCTGAAAGTCTCATTTGCACGTCCTCATAGTCCTTATGATCCTCCCAAGCGTTATCTGGATATGTATAAGGATGTCGATATACCTAAACCGTTTGTCGGTGATTGGTGTGGCAAATATGCAGAGCGTTTGAATCCGGAAAAAGCGGATTCAAACGCTCCCTTCGGTAATTTCGGAGATGAATATGCAGTTAAATCTCGCAGGCATTATTATGCGAATATTACTTTTATTGACGATCAGATCGGAGAGATTATTGCAACATTGAAGGAAAAGAAAATGTATGATAATGCGATAATTTGTTTTACGGCTGATCATGGAGATATGTTAGGCGATCATTATCACTGGCGCAAGACATATCCCTATGAAGGCTCCACCCATATCCCTTATATAGTGAAATGGCCTGTTGGAATGTCCACAACGGTTCCTTCAGGAGCAAAGATCGAACATCCAGTCGAACTTCGTGATTTTTTACCTACCTTTATCGAATTGGCAGGTGGACTTGTTCCTCCCGATATGGATGGCAAATCTTTGTTGAAGCTGGTTCAGGGACAGGACAACGAATGGCGTAAATATCTGGATATGGAACATGCTACTTGCTATAGTCCGGATAATTACTGGTGTGCATTGACAGATGGCAAGATTAAATATATCTGGAATTTCCATACCGGAAAAGAAGAATTGTTCGATCTTCGGAAAGATCCGAAAGAACTTGTGGAATGTTCCGGAAAACGAACTTATGCAGCCCTGCTAAAGGAGATGCGCCAGGCAATGGTTGATCATTTAGCGGAACGTGGCGAGACGTTTGTGAAAGACGGAAAGTTGGTCGTGCGTGAGAAGACAATGCTTTACAGTCCTAATTATCCTCAAAAAAAATGATTCGTATAAATACTTTAAATTATGTATGCTATGATAAGAAAATGGAAATTCCTGGTTGTTGGAATCAGTTGTATAATGAGTACAGCTATAGCGCAAAATAATCCAATTCTGTTGTTTCCGAAAGGTGCACCGGGCGAAACCACCAAGTTAATCGAGAAAGCTGATTCTGATGGTGGAAAAACGGGAGGCGAAACCGTTCTTCGTATCACGAATGTGAGTGAACCGACTATTACCGTTTATTCTGCTCCCGATGAAGTTGCTACAGGAGCTGCCGTTGTGGTTTGTCCGGGTGGTGGTTATAATATTTTGGCTTATGATTTGGAAGGTGACGAAGTTTGTGAATGGTTGAACAATTTGGGAATTACTGCCATTTTGTTGAAATATAGGGTCCCCCGTCGTGAGGGTCGTGCTAAACATGAGGCCCCTTTGCAGGATGTGCAGCGGGCGATCGGATATGTCCGTGCCCATGCAGAAGAAATGAATCTGGACCCACAACGGATCGGAATAATGGGATTTTCTGCCGGTGGACATCTTTCGGTGATGGCAAGCAATAATTTTGCAGAGCGAACTTATCCGGCTGTCGATGCAGTTGACAAAGTAAGTTGTCGGCCGGATTTCTGTTTATTGGTCTATCCTGCCTATCTGGATGGTGAAAACTTTCAACTGGCTCCTGAAGTGAAAGTTACTTCTGCTACTCCTCCTACCATGATGATCCAGGCAGAAGACGATAAATATTATATCAATAGTAGCCTTTTCTATTATTATGCCTTGAAAGAAGCAGGAGTGCCAGCATGGATGCATTTATACAGTAAGGGTGGTCATGGTTATGGCTTGAGAGATACCGGTGTAGCCGTAAATGAATGGCCGGACAGGGCTGAAGATTGGTTTCGTGAGATCGGTGTGATAGAATAAAAAAACTAAATGGAGTACAAAGGTTCCCGATTTTTTGTATCTTTGTATTCACAAATCATGGGGATGACCGGTTTTGACAGCGGGTAGAAGTGGTTTGTAAGCATGTAGTGCGTGGTCGGCTTGCACTTAAATATCAGACGGCGAACAATTAACTGGCGAAAACAATTACGCTCTCGCTGCTTAATCGAAGTATAGTAGATTCAAGCTTAATCCCTGCAAAAGTTGCGGGGACGTGACATCACCCGGATGCTGTGGCTCCGAAGCGTTCCGATCAGGTGGTGCAGCAATATCGGAGATAGTTTGAAGTAAGCCTCGGGCTTCAGATGAAATTTTAGAGGATAAGGTTCAAGTGGGTGGCTTCGGTCTTGCTTGTGCCCGACAATCGAAGGCGAAGATAAACATGTAGAAAGCAGATTAGTTCCTCGTTTGGACGAGAGTTCGAATCTCTCCATCTCCACAAAACAGGCTAGTAATCGGTTGATTGCTAGCCTGTTTTGTTCCATAGCACGCAAAACTCACGCAATAATCTATTTCTTTTGCATTTTCCGGCTTAGTAGATTTTTAGGCGCATAGTAAAAAGGGGCATCCGATCACTATTGGGGATATCCCTCAAGGGTAAGCCATGTTAGCAAAACAGACAATAACCCTTATCGGAAGGTTTTTCTATTTGG
>ERZ777011.2123-NODE-2123-length-17164-cov-8.276930_pt1 | contig 17164 bp, 12 predicted proteins | sample MGYA00374964_ERZ777011 | MGnify/ENA primary metagenome ERZ777011 (study PRJEB29310, sample SAMD00008975) | mouse gut metagenome | study: EMG produced TPA metagenomics assembly of the Metagenome analysis of fecal microbiota from mouse which was promoted...
CGTTGGGCTCATAACCCAAAGGTCGTAGGTTCGAGTCCTGCCCCCGCCACTAAAGTCGAAAGCCGATCCGAACTCCGGGCCGGCTTTCTTGTTTCCCATATATGAAAGATCTTATACTTAGCAAAGAAACATCCGAACGTACGGTTCTCGTAGGCCTGCTGACTCCGCGGCAGGGCGAGGCCAAGACCGCCGAATACCTCGATGAACTCGCTTTTCTGGCCGATACAGCCGGAGCCGAAACTGTGGCGCGCTTCACTCAGAAGCTCGACTATCCTAACCCGCGCACATACGTGGGCAAAGGCAAGCTGGAGGAAATACATGCCTATGTGGAAGAAAACGAAATAGGCATGGTGATTTTCGACGACGACCTCACCACCAAACAGGTGTCGAACCTCGAGCGCGAGCTGCAGGTGAAGATTCTCGACCGCACTTCGCTCATCCTCGACATATTCGCCAAGCGTGCCCAGACAGCCAATGCCAAGACTCAGGTCGAGCTGGCCCAGTACCAGTATCTGCTGCCCAGGCTAACACGCATGTGGACTCACCTTGAACGTCAGCGTGGCGGTATAGGCATGCGTGGTCCGGGCGAAACCCAGATTGAAACTGACCGCCGTATAATCCTCGACAAGATAGCCCGTCTGAAAGAAGAACTCCGCGCTATCGACAAGCAGAAATCCATACAGCGCAAGAACCGCGGCAAACTTACCCGTGTGGCGCTCGTAGGCTATACCAACGTAGGCAAGAGCACCCTTATGAACGTGCTGAGCAAAAGCGAAGTCTTTGCCGAAAACAAACTCTTCGCCACCCTCGACACCACAGTACGCAAGGTGACCATCGACAATCTGCCGCTGCTGCTCACCGACACCGTCGGTTTCATACGCAAGTTGCCCACCCACCTGGTAGAGTCGTTCAAAAGCACCCTCGACGAGGTGCGCGACGCCGACATACTGGTGCATGTGGTAGATATATCGCACCCCAACTTCGAAGAGCAGATAGAGGTCGTAAACAGCACCCTCAAAGATGTGTGCGGCGGCATGGACAAGCCTGTGATTCTGGTATTCAATAAGATCGACGCCTTCAGCTACAAGCCCAAGGACGCCGACGACCTCACGCCCGAAACACGTGAGAACATATCGCTCGACCGCCTGAAGCAGACCTGGATGTCGAAGATGGAAGGCGACTGTGTGTTCATATCCGCGAAAAAAGGTCTGAACATCGACGAACTCAAGCAGAAAATCTACGAACGGGCTCTGGAGATACACCGCAGCCGCTTCCCCTACAACGACTTGCTGTACGAGAAATACGACACCGACATTGAACAATAACACATCGGCGCGCGTTCATCTAACATAATCAATAACACTATGAATTATGGACTCGGAAGAACGCAAAGACCAACGCCGCAAAGGCGAGCGCAACTATCCCGGAGTAGCCGTTGATACAAGCGACGGCGAAAAAGTGGATAATAAACTGGTAAAAGAGCGTACACGGGCGTTGAATAATAACCCGCGTAACGACCAATAGCGCATACAAAAACGCGTCCGATGTTGCCATGAGTTTGGCAACATCGGCTTTTTTTTGTAATTTTGCCAAACTAATAGGTATAATTTCTTGCTTATGTCAGGTCAGCAAACGATATTCAGCACCGACGAAACCAAGGAGTTGCGTCGGCTTTACCGCACGCTTCGCCACTCCCTTGCCGAAGCGGTGCCATACAATGATTTTTTTAGAGTCAGAACTGCCATTTCCGAAGCCATGGCCGGCTGCGAGATGCCGCGCGACCGTTTCGGACGCCATCCGCTGCTTCATGCCATGGCTACCACAGAGGAACTGTGCCATGGTGTGAGCCCCGACCGCAGCATGGCTGTGGCCGTGATGCTCTACAATCTGGTGAAACTCGACCTGATGCCGCAGCGGCAGCTGCAGGAAGAGTGGGGTGACGATATCAGCCGCCTTGTGGACGGTCTGCGCAAAGTGGCCGGTCTGTACAGCCGTCAGGCTTCGGTGCAGAGCGACAACTTTCGCAAACTGTTGCTTACATTCGCCGAGGATATACGTGTGATTATCATAATGCTCGTAGACCGTCTGGTACTGATGCGCGCCATCAACCACCATCCGTCGGAAAAACTGGTATCGGAAGTGGCCATGGAGGCCAACTACCTGTATGCGCCCCTGGCCCACCGTCTGGGGCTGTACCGGATAAAATCGGAACTCGAGGATTTGTCGCTGAAATACACCGACCGCGAGAAGTATACCGAGATTGCCCGCAAACTCAACGAAACCAAGGCAAAGCGCGACTCCTACATAGCCGACTTTATTCGCCCGGTGAAGGAACGTCTGGAGGCCGAAGGGCTGAAATTCGACATCAAGGGGCGTACTAAGAGCATCTACTCCATCTGGAACAAGATGAAGAAGCAGCACAACGATGTGGAGGAAATCTACGACCTCTTTGCGATACGTGTGATTCTTGATGTGCCGCTTGAGCGCGAAAAGAGCGCATGCTGGCTCACCTATTCGCTGGTGACCGACATGTACACGCCCAATCCGAAGCGCCTCAAAGACTGGCTGAGCATACCAAAGACAAACGGCTACGAGAGCCTGCATATTACCGTTTCCGGACCCGAGAACAAGTGGGTGGAGGTGCAGATACGCACCCGCCGCATGGACGAGATTGCCGAGAAAGGCCTGGCTGCGCACTGGAAGTACAAGGGCATAAAGGCCGAGAATTCGCTTGATGCCTGGATGGCGAACGTGCGCGATATTCTCGAAGCAGCCGAAACCGGCCCCATGGATTTGATGAAGAATCTGCGCATGGACGTGTACGACAAGGAGGTATTCGCTTTCACTCCTAAAGGCGACCTCTACCGTCTGCCGCTTGGTGCGACTCTGCTTGACTTCGCTTTCAACATCCACACCGGTCTTGGCAGCAAGTGTACCGGCGGAAAGGTCAATGGCAAAAATCAGAAGCTTAACTACAAGCTGCAGAGCGGCGACACTGTGGAGATTTTTACCTCCCAGTCGCAGATGCCCAAGCGCGACTGGCTCAACTATGTCGTCACCAGCAAGGCAAGGAATAGAATCCGGGTGGCCCTCAAGGAAATGGACAAGCGCTCAAGCGAACTGGGCCGCGAGATGCTGCAGCGCCGATTTAAGAACCGCAAGCTGGAACTCGACGAGGGCATGCTGTCGCGTACCGTCAGGAAGATGGGCTACAAGACCGTGACCGACTTCTACAGCGCCATAGCCGACGACTCTCTCGACATCAACCAGGTGGTGGATACATACGTGAGCCTCGACATAAAGGCACGGGCCGACGAAAGCGCCAGGGTGTCTGCCGCCGAATATGTGATGCAGCCTGTGGCCGACGACGATGGGCGCCCCAACGACAGTGATATTCTGGTGATAGGCAACGATATAAAGGGTATAAACTATCGGCTGAGCAAATGCTGCAACCCGATATTCGGCGACGATGTGTTCGGCTTTGTTTCCTCCGAAGGTGTAATCAAGATTCACCGCAGCGATTGTCCAAACGCGGCCAACATACGCCGCAAGTACCCCTACCGACTTATCCGTACCCGCTGGAGCGGGAAACTCGGCAGTCAGTTCGGAGCCACATTGCGTGTGGTGGGCCACGACGACATAGGTATCGTCACCAATATAACCTCGATAATCAACAAGGAGAAGCAGGTGACCCTGCGCAATATTTCGATTGACTCGCACGACGGCCTCTTTCAGGGCTTTGTGGTGGTAGGGGTCAACGACACCTCAACCCTCGACGCCCTTATCCGCAAACTCAAGACAGTAAAGGGAGTAAAGGACGTCAGCCGCTGATATCTTTATAGCCGTAACAGGCAAGCGCCGTATGATACTCGCATAGAGTATCTACGGCGCTTGCCTGTTACGGTAGAATGAACGTTTTATTTCACGAGTTTGAACGAGCGTACAGCCGAAGCGGTGGTTACCTTTACGATGCAGAGGCTGCTGTTGTCGAGAGTTATGTTTACTTCATGGGCACCGTTGCCCTGAACAGAGTTCAGCAGGCGCCCGTCGACAGCATAGACTTCCACAGTGGCGATTCCGTCGGTAGCCGTCATGGTGATTCCGTCGGCCGTTGGGCTTATGGTCAGATCGTCGGGATTTACATTTTCCACGCCTGCAACTGCATCGTATAACATCACGTTATCGATAGCCAGGTGACGGTCGAACATACCGATATAGTTCCATCGGGCCCTTAAAGTGGATGCGCCGTCGGCTTCGTCGGCCAGGCCGATGGTTTCTTTTATGGGCATGAATCTGTTTGTTTCATCCGGGTTGTATGGAGTAAGCTCATAAACCGGAATCCAGTTTCCGTCACCGTTAAGTTCGATTTCCAGCGTTGCGGCAGAACTTTCGCCGTCCGATGCATAGTCGTAGGTAAACGATATGGCGAGGTTTAAGTAGTTGCAGCCGTTTATATCGATGGCCGGAGTGGTCAGCGCGCCGGCCAGCGAGTAGAATCCGCTGTTGATGCAGTCGATTGAAGCGAAGCCTTTGTCAAATCCATCGCCTGTGATATCAAGAGCGTTGGGGTCGTTGAACTGCCACAGCATATAGTCTGGAGTGGCATCCCATTGATTATCCACAAACCAGTCGGCAGGCATGTGGCCTGAGTCGAAATTCTCGGCAAAGGGCAGGCTGCGGGGAGTACATTGGCCGTTATCCACATCGATATAGGCGGGTACAGTGATTTCGCCGTCGGTATAGAAGGTTTCCACGTAATAGCGGTATTTGCCGACCGGCACATCTTTGTCGATAAAGTTCGGAGCTGTCACACTCTCGGCCACGCATCGGTCGCCACGCCAAACTTCGTAGTGCGATACCTCGCAGTCATCCATTTCGGGTGCTTCCCATTCAAGAGCCACGGTATTGCCGTCGGAAAGGGTAGCGCGCAGTCCGCGGGCATTGAAGCGGGTGTCGACGGCAATGCGTTCGCCGACCCGTTCTGACTCACCATCGGGATTTTCATAAACCGCCGATACACGGAAATCATAGACACCACGCGTGTAGTCGAAGAAGTCAATCGACAGGTCTTCGAGCATGGTGGCTATTTCCATGCCGTCGCAGTACACATTGTAATAAACCGGCTCGATTACACCACCTTGTGGGGCCTCCCAGCTGATGTTTATCAGGTAGGATTCGAACATTTCGTCGTAGCCGCCTGCCACTTTGACATTGGCCGGAGGCAGCAGCTCTATTTCATCGATGGTCACCTCAATCTCACCTGCGGCCGACAGTGTGCCTGCGCTTTCGGCGAAAATCTCGTATCGGTGTACGCCGGCCTTTTTGGGCGAAACATCGGAATAGTCAAGGCTTTTTACGTGCTCGGCCACCGTGCGGCCGTCGAGTTTTATGGTATAGCTGTCCACAATATCGGAGCCCGATTTCGACGACAACATTTTCACGTCGTCGATTGCCCACAGCATATGAATCATCTCGCCGGTGTCGCTTACACCCTGGAAAGCCACCATGGGAGCGTTGCCGCCTTTAAGCGGCAGCACAAGGTTGTGCCATCCCAGTGTGGGGCGTGCTTCGTATCGGGCATCCCACAACACCTCCCAGGTGGCGCCGTTATCGTAGCTGGCCTTTACATAATAATGGTCAGGGAAGGAGTCGTCGGCACCGTACTCAAGTATTTTAGGGTCGATATAATAAAGGAAGTCGATGTAGGCGGCATTTTCCACGGCGGGAGTCATCAGCCATTCGTCCTGGGCGGCATTATGGTCACCTCTGAAGCCGAACATGTCGAAGTACACCATGGCGCTTTTTTCGCCGCTGTGCATATAGTCTTCCCAGTTGTTCTGTTTCTTGAAATCGTCGGAAGGATAGTGGAACCACGAACAAAGATATTCGTAATCATTGGTCACCTTTCGCGACCATCCTTCGGGCGGGAAAGTTTCGTCCTCGAAGCCGCAATCAAGCAGAGTGGTTCCGGCATCGACGTTACTCCAGCTGAGATCCACGCGGGTACCTGTCACTTCGGCTTTAATGGCCGCCGGAGTTTCCGGACTACAGAATGCCGGTGTGGCTACGGATGTCAACGCAAGCAATGCCAGAGATCGCATAATAGGGTAGTGAATATGTTTCATACGTATAAAGAATTGGTTTGAGCACAAAAGTAAGTATTATGTGATATAAAATCGCTAAAGCCCTATCAAAATCATTTTAATTTCGCGAATCCACACCTTTTTTAACATAAAACGCACTGTTTTTTATAAAAATCGGTTTTATACAGCAATTGCGAGTACATGGGCATACTTTTTTGCTGATAATTTTGGTATGCGAGTGTATTTGATTATATTTGTAATTTAATCGGAAAATACTCGTGTAGGCGAGGATGACTTATATGGAAATAACATTTGCCAGACATATATACAGGTTGGTGTGGTTGCTGGGGTGCCTGGTTTCATTACACACCTGCGGATGGGCGGCATCGACGGTACATCCGCAGCCTATGGATGCGCTTGATTCGATGTTTGTCAGCGGCAAGGCCGCCATCGACAGAGAGGATTTCGACGAAGCCATGAGAATATTCACCGTGATATGTTCGCACGACGACGGCTCCAGCCGACGCCGATTTTTCTCAATGGCCCACCAGCGGCGTGGAAATATATTCTATAACCGCGAAAGCTACGCCGAAGCCATGCATGATTATCTGCAGGCTCGCGGTATTGCCGAACGCAACGGGTTGCCCGACCGTCTGCCGTACATCTATGCCAATATAGGCAATGTATTCTGCTCTACCGAAGATCTTGAATCAGGTATAATGTTCTATCGCAAGGCTCTCGGCGCCGTGACTGCCAAGGCCGGCTCCGATATGCTGCCAGCGCTTTACAATAATCTGTTCTATGCCTATTATCTGAAGGAAAACTCCGATTCGGTAAAGAAATATTTCAATCTGTTCAAAGAGGTGAACCCCTCCGACACACGTTCGCGCTACGACCTGCTTCTTAACCAGGGACTACTGTACGATATGGAGGGCGAGTCGGCCCGGGCCGTGAGGATGTTCCACCGTGCAGCTGCTTTCGCTCGCGAGTCCGGCCTGTCGGGCGAGTGCGAGGCTGCTGCGAATTCGTATATAGCCCGTACGTATGAGCGACAGCAGCGCATAGATTCGGCCATGTATTATCTGCGGGTCAACGAAACGATGGCCCGGAAGCAGAATTTCAACAATCTGCTTGTAGAGTCGCTGCGCGATATGGCGCGTATCTACGACCGTATGGGGCTGAAAACCGAGGCGCTGCAATGCAAATCGGAATATCTGTCGGTTTCCGACTCGCTGTTCAGCCACGAAACCCTGAACATGATAAAGAATTCGCAGGCTTTGTACGAGCAGAACAGCGATGCATATACCATACGCTCGCTCAACAATGCCAACGCCCTGCAGCGGTACTGGATAATCGCCCTTTTTGCCGTGCTGACCATAATAGTGTTGCTTTCTCTGACTCTGTGGCGCCAGAAGCGCAAGCTGACCACCGCCTACATCGACCTGTATGAGCGCAACGTAAAGTTGCTGGAGGCGGAAACCCGTTATGCCGAACGCATAGGCTCGCTTGAACACAAGGTAAGCGAACTCGAGGAAGCGGCTCCGTTGCTCGGGGATACCGAGGAGGCTGCAGAACGCAAGTCGTTGATTCCTAAAGAACAGCGCCAGCTGCTGCTCGAAAAAATATACAAGGTGGCAGAACACCCGGATTTTTATTGCGACCCAGGCTGCAGCATCGACCGTCTGGCTGCCGCCATTGATTCGAACGCCCGCTATGTATCGGAAGTAATAAACAAGGAATACGGCATGAATTTCCGCGGCTTTGTCAACAAATACCGTGTCAAGGAGGCCATGCGGCGGCTTGAGGACAATGAGAACTACGGCCATCTGACCATCAAGGCCGTAGCCGAAAGTGTGGGCTACAAATCGCAGGCCACGTTTATTTCGGTATTCACCAAGGAAACCGGTCTGAAACCGAGCCTGTACCAGCAGCTTGCGCGCCGACACCAGGGCGCCCAGTAAGCGGCGGCGCTCAGAATTCCACAACCGTGATGCCGGCGCCTCCCAGGCGTACGTCTTCATCGTGGAAACTTTTTACACCCGCAACCCCGTCGAGGTAGCTGCGTATGTACTGGCGCAATGCGCCGGTGCCGGTACCGTGCAGAATGCGCACCCGGCTGCTGTTGAACTGTATTGCATCGTCGATGAAATATGTTACAGCCTGCAGGGCTTCGTCGACACGCATGCCACGCACGTCGATTTCCTGTTTGAACTGCAACTGGCGCTCGCGCATGCGGTTCGAAGTGTCGACACTGATGAACGAGGCACTTTTCTGCGCCCCCGAGGCCGCCTTGCGCAGTGTAGGCTGCAGACGGCTCAGTTTTACGGTGGTTTTCAGCTGCCCGAAGGCCACAGTGGCGTTTTTACCCTGGATTTCCATTACCGTACCCGGCTGGCCCTGACCGTCGAGCAGCACGCTGTTGCCCACGCTTATGACCTCGGCCTGCGGTTTGGGCCGTGGTTTTTTCTCGGCCTGCGCCTTGTGTCGGCGCTGCCGTGCGGCATCGGCCTTGCGCAGCAGCGGGTGAGCATCGGCAGCGGCGCTGTCTTCGGCCAGCTGTTGTTTTTCGCTGTCGAGCCGGCGGCGCAGCTCCAGAGTGCGTTCGCGGTCGGCCTGCGCGGCACGAATCTCGCGTATGGTGCGTTCGATGGCTGCGTTGCTGCCCTCGAGTATGCGTCGAGCCTCCTCTCGGGCGTCGGCTATAATCTGGCGTCGCTGTTCGCGCAGCGACTCTGCGTCGGAGTCGTAGCGCTCCAGCAGGTCGTCGAGTCGTTTTTCCTTCTGGCGTATGTTCATACGCTTGTTTTCCCAGTAACGGCGGTCGCGGTTGATATCGTTGAGGTATCGGTCGAAGTTCACGTAGTCGCTTCCGGCGATTTCTTCGGCATGAGCTATGATTTCGGCCGGCAGACCTGTCTTACGGGCTATATCGATGGCGAACGAACTGCCCGGATGTCCGATTGACAGGCGGAACATCGGTTCCATGCGGTTGCGGTCGTATAGCATCGAGCCGTTGACCATGCCGTCGGTGCCGTCGGCAAAGTGTATGAGGTTGCGGAAGTGCGAGGTGATGACACCGTAGCAGCCCGACTCTACAAAGCGCTGCAGCAGTGCCTGAGCTATGGCGCCGCCAATCTGGGGCTCTGTGCCCGAGCCGAACTCGTCGACCAGCAGCAGCGACTGCGGGCCGGTATTGTTTACAAAAAAGCGCATGTTGCGCAGGTGCGACGAGTAGGTCGACAGGTCGTCTTCGATACTTTGGTCGTCGCCTATGTCAATCATTATATTTTCGAAGAGGCCGAAGTGCGAGTTTTCATACACCGGTGGCAGCACGCCGCACTGCAGCATATATTGCACCACAGCCACTGTTTTGAGTGTCACCGACTTGCCGCCGGCATTCGGACCCGATACGAGCAGAATCCGTTTTTTCGGCGTCAGACAGATATCGAGCGGTACAATTTGCTTGCCCGAGCGCTCCAGAGCGGCCTGGAGTACCGGATGCCGGGCGTTGTACCATTCAAGCTGAGGCTCGGCATGCAGTTGCGGCATTGTGGCGTTGATCTGTTTGGCATATAGCGATTTGGCATGGATGAAGTCGAATTCGCCCAGCAGGTGGAAGCCTTGAAGCATGCCGTCGATTTCGGGGCGCAGCACATCGGCCAGAGCTATGAGTATGCGCATAATTTCGCGGCGCTCGTCGATTTGCAGTTCGCGCAGGCGGTTGTTAGCCTCTACAATTTCGGAAGGCTCTATGAAGTATGTTTTGCCGGATGCCGATTCATCGTGTACAATGCCCGGAATCTTGCGTTTGTTCATTGGCGCTACCGGAATCACCAGTCGGCCGTCGCGCACCGACGGGCTTGTGTCGGGGTCGAGGTATCCGTCTTTAACTGCGCGAGCCAGCACACGTCGCATAGTTGAGGCTATTACACCGTTCATGCTCGCCAGCTGCGAGCGTATTTCGGCGAGTTCGGGCGACGCATTGTCCTTTACGTTCCCCCATCGGTCTATCACGCGGTCGATTGCCGCAGTGGAGGTCTGGAAGGGGTCGAGCATAAAAGCCAGAGCATCGAGCAAAGGGTAGGGCGAGTGCCCGTCGTCATCGCGCCGGCGGCGGAAAAAAGCATCTATGGCAGCCATGGTGGCCAGCGAGTTGCGCAGCCTTAGCACATCGGCGGCCGGCAGCCATGTACCGGCCGGCCTGATAGAGCGCAGGCGCTCGGTTTCGTCGCTGATACCGGCAATCGGAAATCCTTCTTCGCCGTTGATTATGGCTGACATCTCCGACACCTGACAAAGGCGGCGGCTTATAGTATCGAAGTCGGCCGAAAACTGCATTTCGGCGCAGCAGTCAGTGCCGAGGGTTGAAATACAAAGATTTGATATTGCGTGGCGCACACCTTCAAAGGCTATTTTGCGCTCTATGTCTGCTGAGTTGTGTTTCATATTCACTGCAAAAGTACGAAAAAAATATCAAACAAAGCATGGCGTAAAAATGTTATTAAATTAAAATAAACAAAAGAAAAAGACAGCGGGCGGTCGGTTGCCGCCCGGCTGTCCGCTTCCGAATAAATTAATAACACCTTTAAAACTTATTTATTATGAAAGCCTTGAATGTAAATTATGTAGGTCAGACACGTCTGTGGTGGCTTGTGCTGCTTGTGGGCATACTGCTTGTGATAGGAGGATTCGCTTATTGGTTCTGGCCCAATGCGGGCTATGCTGTGGCCTCACAGATTTTCGGCTGGCTCCTTGTGCTTGCCGGAGTAGTCCAGCTTTGCACCTCGGCAGGTCCCAACCGCCCCAAGGGCTGGGGATGGTGGCTCGCAGGAGGAATGATTGACATGTTTATCGGTTTTATGCTCGTGCGCAGCATAATCCTCAGCGAAATGGTATTTCCATACTTCCTTGCCTTTGTGTTCATATTCTGGGGCATAGAGGCTCTTGTAAAGGCATGCACTTCGCGTGGCTGTTACTGGTGGATTGGAATCATCAACGGTATTCTGCTGACAATCATAGGTTTCTTCTTCCTTGAGGCCGGCTATGCCAGCGACATGTTCATGGTTTCGTTCCTCACCTCCATTGCCTTTATCTACTGGGGATTCACCATTGCCATAGCCTCGTACGACATGAAGCCTGCAGAGCGGAGATGACATTTTAGAGCTTGTTCAAAAAATCTTATCAGAAGTTTCACACAGGGTGTTCCTCTGTGTGATTCTGTCTGAACGCCATTGTTGTATACATAATTTTGGCAAAAATAGTTAAAAACATCTTATATAGTGGTAAAGCAGGCTCTATGTCGCAGAAAATTTGTATCTTTGGTTTAACTTTTGGCTTATAATAAAGTCTAACTTGTAAAACCATTATTTATACACGATATGAAACGCTTAGCACGATACATACTCGCAGCCGCAGGAATACTTTCCGTGGCGGCTCCGGCTATGGCTCAGGATTATTACGACGACATCTACGGAGGTCCGCGCAAGCAGTCCAAGCCAAAGAAGCAGCAGACTGCGGATTATCAGGTTGCCGATTACGCGGCTGCCGACAGCTATGCTCCCTCGGGTTCTCTCGACATGGACGTGGACACATACAACCGCCGTGGACAGTTTCTGGTTTCGGATTCTGTGGCAAACGACTCTACAGGTATCGGCGACACCTTTGCCTATACACGTCGTATCGAGCGCTTCCATAACCCCGATGTGGTGACAGAAAGCGGCGATACCACTCTGTGCGATTACTATTACTCCACACCACAGCAGACCAATATAAATGTATATGTGGTGGACAACACTCCGTACTACCCATATTCGTGGGCTTGGCGCTACGGCAATCCGTGGTACTGGAACGTGTACGGCCCCGCCTATGTGGGCTGGGGCGGCTGGTATGGCGGCTGGTACGACCCCTTCTGGTATGACCCATACCCCTGGGGATGGTCATGGGGCTGGACATGGGCTCCCGGATGGGGCCACGGCTGGTGTCCCGGATGGGGACATGGCTGGGGACATGGCTGGGGCCCGTCGGTAGCCTGGCGTCCGAGTACACCCGGCGCTGCACGTCCGCACCGTCCCACCGGACCGGGCATGAACTCCGGCCATAGCACCTCCACGGGCAATCATTACGCCGGTAATACCGGTCGTCCGGGCAACATGGGCCGTCCGATTGGTTCGAATAACAACTCGTTCAGCGGCAGCGCTCTGCGTCCGGGTTACAGCGGTACATCGTCGTCATCGGTTACAGCACGACCGGGCACTCGCCCCAATCCGTCGCAGGGAACCTATACTCCTTATGGGGCCGGCACCCGTGGCCGAAACTCGTCGGGTGTAAGCACAGGTAGTTCGACACGCAACAGCACACCTTCGCGCGACGCATATAACAACAGCAACCGCAAATCATATAACAACAATAACCGCAGCTCGTACAACAACAGCAGCCGCAGAAGTTACGGCGGTGGTTCCGGCAGCTACGGCACCCGAGGCGGCGGCAGCAGCGGTCGAATGGGCGGTGGCAGCACCGGAGGCGGTGGCAGTCGCGGTCGCCGATAAAAATACAGCAGATGCAACCTCCGTATGGCACTTCAGGCCGTGCGGAAGTTGCGTTTTCAATCCAACGTTTAAGCTAAATCGTTATTTATGAAGAGAATACTTATTCCGGCTATCATTGCTGCCGTACCGGCAGTAGCCGTAGCACAATCGCCTGTACAGGCCGATGCACTCTCTCAGACCGAATTACGCGGTACCGCCCGTTTTATGGGTATGGGCGGCGCATTTACCGCCCTTGGCGGCGATCTCTCCACTCTTGGCCAGAACCCTGCCGGTATAGGCGTATATTCGCGCAGCGATGTTGGTATCACGCTTGATATTAATATGCGCGGCTATAAGTCGGAAACTTCCGGATATAGTTTTAAGGAAAATCAGACAAAAGCCTTTGTGAACAATCTGGCATACGTTGGCGCAATAAATCTCGACGGTGCCCTGCGCAACTTCAACTGGGGTGTAAGCTATGGCCGCAAGACATCGTTCGACCGTATAACCAAGGGTTACAACTATCCTACACAAAACTCCCTTACCAATTATATAGCAGCATTTTCAAGCGGCTATTCGCCTTCTGATCTCGGCTTCGGCGAAAAGTACAATCCCTATCTCGACAGCGATTGCGACTGGCTGAGCATCCTGGGCTATACATCATATATGATTAACCCCTCCGGTACCAACCAATATGCCGGCCTCTATGTACCCGGCCAGACAACCGGCGACGCCGCGTACGTAGTACGTGAAAGCGGCTATGTCGACGAGTACAACATAGACTTCGGCGGAAATATCAGCGACGTTGTTTACTGGGGTATAGGCGTAGGCATCAACGACCTCAGTTATTTCCGCTATGCCAACTACAGCGAGAGTATGGAAAACGCCCGGGTAATCTCCGGCAACTCTATTGTAAAAGGTAACGCCGGCTTCAATCTCACCAACGATAACCATATCTGGGGTAGCGGCTGCAATGTGAAGTTAGGTCTTATCGTACGCCCAATCAATGAACTGCGTATAGGTCTGGCCGTACATACCCCCACATGGTACAGCCTCAATCACAGTTACAAAGCGTATACCGACTACAGTTATTACGACCCCAACAAGCCCGAGATTGAGAAAGAAAATCCTTACGAAGGCGGTGAAGAAACCGACTGGGCCTCTTTCTCATCGAAACTCAACACCCCATGGCGTCTTATGCTGGGTGTGGCCGGTGTGATCGACAACCGGGCCATAATAAGCCTCGACTATGAGCGCCAGTTCTACAACAGCATGACTACTAAACGCCAGAGCTACAACGGCTACTATTATAATTCGTTCGAGTCGGCCGACGATGTCAACGATGCCATAGACCAATATTACAAGGGTTCGGACATAATCCGTGTGGGTCTTGAATATCGTGTGACTCCTCAGTTCAGTCTGCGCCTGGGTTACAATGCCCAGACTTCGAACGTGACCAAAGACGCTGAGGACGGCATGTACGAAATTATGACTACAGGCACCGACCCCAGCTACTCGTTCGACAAGACTACCCAGTACATCACCGCCGGCCTGGGCTACCGCTACAAAATGTGGTATATCGATGCCGCATACGTGTATAAAAACCGCAAAAGCACCTTCCACGCCTATACCGACTTCAACGGCTTCGAGGCTCCCTCAGCTTCTGTCACTGACAACAACCACTCGATAGTACTCTCCACCGGCTTCCGATTCTAAGCACGGAGTGGAGGCTTTATTGCCTCCACTGTTCTGAGAAAGCATATAAAAAACGACTCGCTGCAATATACTGCACCCCAAAAGTTATGTGCGCATAACTTTTGGGGTGCATTGTGTATAGTCACCTTTTGGGCTTTGACGGTGGCGCGTAACGGCGAAACGCCGTTACGCACTTCGATTGTCAGAAATTATAACCGAGAGTAACGCTGAAACTGTTTCGGCGCATCTTGCACAGTTTGCCGTTGACGTCGCGTTTGACCAGCGCCGACGAGCCTACGCCACCGCTGATGCCAATCACGTAGCGGCCGGAGAACGTGGCCGTAACTCCGAAACCCCACTGGGCGTCGAAGCGGTGCCAGCCGTAGTCAAACAGATTTTTGCTGTTTTTGGGCGGAGCACCCTCGAAATTAGGCTGGGCGTATTGCCTGGCGCTTATATTGAAGTTGAACCACGGTCCGGTGAACAGCGACAGCGATATGCCGTCGGTGATATTGAAGCGGTAGCCCAGGTTCATGGGTACCCGTATGCCTATGTTGCGTACTGTGGCACTGTGTGGCAGGTTGTTTACCATATAATTCTCCACGCTGAAAGTATTGTAATAGCCCATAACCGAAGGCTCGAAATACATGCCACCGTACAGCGGCAGGTGATATACCACACCGCCCGATGCACCGGCGCCGCTGGTATAAGTGTCGAGGCTGCCTGAGGGCAGGCTTATGTCGGCTTGCAGCCGCACACCCCAGCGTAGCGGTTTGGCCGGCATAGGTTCGTCGGAAGGCAACACGGTCACATCCTGTGCAGCGGCACAGAGTCCGGCGGCAACGGCTGTTACAAGCAAGCATATATTTTTTTTCATAGTAGTATTTTAATTGACAATATTAAAACAACCGTGAAAACGAAATGGTTACGCCTGCCATATAAAAAAGCGTCGGGAGTCTAACGACGGCCGACGCTTGGTTCATATTTTGGTTTTTGAAGCTTTAGATTGGAATAGCCTGTTTATTTCTTGAAGAAACGCTTGTACAGACCTTCGAAGCCCTGACCATGACGAGCTTCGTCCTTAGCCATTTCGTGAACGGTGTCGTGGATAGCGTCCAGACCCAGTTCTTTGGCGCGGCGGGCAATGCGCATTTTGTCGGCGTTGGCACCGGCTTCGGCGGCCATGCGTTTTTCGAGGTTGGTTTTGGTGTCCCATACGCAGTCGCCGAGGAGTTCGGCAAACTTGGATGCGTGTTCAGCTTCTTCCCATGCGTAGCGCTTGTAGGCTTCGGCTATTTCGGGATAGCCTTCGCGATCGGCCTGGCGGGCCATGGCCAGATACATGCCTACTTCGGTACATTCGCCGTTGAAATGGGCATTGAGGTCGGCAATCATTTCGGCATCGCAGCCTTTTGCCACACCGATTTCGTGTTCGGTTACGAACTGAAGAGATTCAGATTCTACGAGTTCTTTGAATTTCGATTTGGGGGCGCCGCAGAGGGGGCATTTTTCGGGTGCTTCGTCACCTTCGTGGATATAACCGCAAACGGTGCAGATAAATTTTTTCTTCATAGTTTTATACGTTGTTTGTTAGTTGCAAATTCAAATTGTCTTTTGCTGTTGCAAATATATTAATTTATTTTGAATGCAGAAAATTTTTTATTAAAAATTGACAAAAGTATGTACCGTGAAAGCTACTCCGAATGATATATACTTACTTCACAAAATATTTCAGAACACAGCCTTGGTAACCATGCCTATATTCAGAGCCGAGCAGGCGTGGCTGTAGGTGTTGAGCTGCCAGCCCAGGTCGGCGCCTATGCTCAGGGCCGGGGTCAGGCGGTAGTCGGTGCCCACTGCTATGTCGGTGCGCAGCGAGCCGGAGCTGATGCAGTCGTTGTGGACTTTCAGGTTGCGCATGGCACCTATGGCAGCGCGTGCACAGGCGGCCCAGCGTTGCGACAGCTGGTGACGCAGCTGTGCGCCCAGTGTCAGGCCGAAGCTGTTGAGCATATCGAAGTATTGCTTGTGTGCAACCAAAGGTGTGGACTGCAGATGTGCATTGGCCTGCAGCGAGAAAACTTCGGAGAATGGCAGTGTGAATGTAAGGCGTGTGCCAAGGCCGGTGCGGAAATGTACATTGTGCGACGGATGGCAGAGCGGAACGACAGCTTCGGTAGCCAGCGACAGTGAGCCGCCCTGCTGGTTGTCGGCGTAAGGCAGGTGGCGCCGTTGTGAGGGGTAGAACAGATTGCCCACCCAGTAGCCAAACTGCATGGAGCCGATGCCCAGAGCGGCTCCGGCAAGAACATCGCCGGGATAATGGCGCTCCGACATAACACGCTGGAAGCCTATGCCGGTGGCCAGTGCATGGCTGCCCAATACCCACCATGGAGAGTGCCAGTATAGCTCGTTGGCTATTACCGACGCTCCGGCGAAGGCCCATGAGGCATGGCGCGAGGGAAATGAGTTGTTGTCGCTGCGGTCGGGACGCATTTCATTTACCGAGGCCTTGAGTATCTGTGTGAGGCCTATTGTAGCTACTGCTCCGGTGCCTATCTGTATCGACTTGTGGGCGATGCGGCTGCCGAGCGATATGCTGTCGGCTGGGCTGTAGGTTACGGTCTGGCCTTTGAGGGCAGGCATTATAAGCAGCTGTGATAGGATTAGAAGCAATAATTTTTTCATAAATTTGATTGATATGATAGAAAAAAGAAGCGTACAGACTATACAATATACGTGCCGTTCAGGCTTTAAAATAAGAGGGTGTTTAATAATAAATGTTAAATTCCCGGTGGCGTATCTTTTGCTAAATTGCTATAAATGAAGAAGGAGCGTAGCGAGCTACGTGACTGATGAATT